>Ga0316613_10000657_pt1 | contig 26096 bp, 23 predicted proteins | sample OWC_soil_day10_C_2_FD_207647 | JGI IMG/M metagenome (GOLD analysis project Ga0316613, IMG submission 207647) | Wetland soil microbial communities from Old Woman Creek delta, Ohio, United States - OWC_soil_day10_CT_b | ecosystem: Environmental > Terrestrial > Soil > Wetlands | place: USA: Ohio...
CGGGGCAGGTTGGCGTCGATTGGCGCGCGCTTCGGCTGCAGGTGAAGGCAACGGGGCACGACCGTCGATGACACGATCGCCGCGATCTTGTCTATGTTTCTGGTTTCATCAAAATGATATTGTGTGTCAAATCCCCCCTCTTCATGTCAGGCTCGGGCCCGGGTCTTCGCCCCGATCAGGCGCGACGCGGCCAGTACCGTGTGGAGCACGCTGCGGGCACTGGAGCTTGGCCCGAGCCTGGGGCTTCAGGGACGCAGATCGGCCTGTTCCGTTCGAGCCCCGTCGAAGCCGCCGCGAGCGTGCGTCACTTGGGAGCTTCGACGATGTCGATCTCCACGCGGCGGTTCCTGGCGCGGCCCTGTGGCGTGTCGTTCGATGCCACCGGATGGGCCTCGCCCAGGCCGACGGTCGAGATCAGCACGGCGGGCACCCCCTGGCCTACCAGATAAGCCGACACGGCATCGGCTCGGGCCTTGGACAGGTCGACATTGCTGGGGAAGCGCTGGCGCGACTCGGGGCCGATTGGCAGGTTGTCGGTGAAGCCCTTGATCACGACGCGTTGCCCGGTGAGGGCCTTCAGCGCCGGTGCCAGCTTGGCCAGCGTGGCCTTGCCGGCCTCGTTCAGCTCTGCGCCGCCTTCGGCGAAGAGGATGCCGCTGGCCAGCGTCACCCGAACCAGGTTCTGCAGCTGCTCGATCTGCGCCTGGTCACCGGACCGTTCGCTCATCAGTTGCGAGTCCAGTTGCTGGTAGGTGCCAGTCTTTGGTACCTGCTGTTGGTAGCTGCTCTGCGATACGCAGGCGGCCAGCAGCGTGGCCATGCCCAGTGCCAGGGCGGTGGATTGAATGCGCATGTAGGGACTCCCGTCAATTGGCGCCATCTTGGCACGCTCGGCTTCAGTCCTTGGCCCTCATCGCCGCTTCGAGCTTGACGGTGAGCGTGTTCGAGCCGATGTCGAAGCGCTCGCACCAATGCAGGATCACCGGCAGCGCGCGCGGCAACGGCTTGGTGTCGACCACCTTGCCGTCGACCTTCAGCGTTCCGCTGCCGGGGCGGCCGACGCCGCTGAAGTCGCTGAAGGCCAGCGCCTCGGTGCCTTCCCACTTCAGCCGTGCCAGGTCGACCAGGTTCCACTGCCGCACCGGCTTGCCCTTCAGCAGGTAGAGGCCGTAGCCGCCGAAGCGCCCGCAACAGGTCCAGTTAAACCCCGCGGCGCCGCCGGCCGGCACTTCGACGTCGACCATGACGGTGCAGGAGGTGTTTAGAAGCAGCGGCGAGGCGCCCTGCGGCAGGCCGATCATCGGCCGGGTGTAGACGAACTCGCTGCGCCCGGCGGCGTTGTTCGGCCGCGGCTCGGCGCGCACGGCAGCCGGTCAGGCCGACAGCAAGCCGCGGGCGACGATGTCGACCTGGATCTCACCCACGCCCGCGACGATGACGAGGCTGCGCGCGTCGAATAGCGCGCGGCTGGGCCAAGCTGTCCTCGACGGCGCAGCGCTGCCGCGCGTGCTTCCGCACTGCAGGTGCAACTGCACGGCGGGCGCCGAGGTGGCCCGGCCGTTTGCCATCAAGCCGCGCCGGCGGCACCTGGCCTTGCACCTGGACGGCGAGGGCCCTGGGTACAATCGTGGCGCTGTCGAGGAACTGCGGCGCCTCAGCCGAGTCCGACAATCCGCTGCCAGGGGCTGAGTGGACTTGCCCCTTTCATTGAACTCCATGGCCCTGGCACGGCGCCCCGCAGCGGGGCCGATCGCTGGGTGGCCACCCCCACCTGCCTTACTAGAATTGACATTCCGCCCGCCATGCGCGGGTTTGCCTAGAGGACATCGACGTGTTCATTTCCGAAGCCTTTGCCCAGACCGCACCGGCCGCCGCCACCGGCGGCGCCGAGTCCAGCCTGCTGAGCCTGCTGCCGCTGGTGCTGATGTTCGTGGTGCTCTACTTCATCATGATCCGCCCGCAGATGAAGCGCCAGAAGGAGCACAAGGCCATGGTCGAGGCCATCGGCAAGGGCGACGAGGTGGTCATCGGCGGCGGCGTGCTTGGCCGCGTGGCCAAGGTGGGCGAGTCCTATCTGCACGTCGAGGTGGCCAACGGCGTGGAGCTGCAGGTGCAGCGCGCCTCGGTGGTGCAGGTGCTGCCCAAGGGCACCTTCAAGTAAGTCGGCGGTCTTTGCCGGCGGCGCAGCGCTGCGCCCCGGCCCTCAGGCGGCGGCCCTGCCGCCGCGCAAGGAATTCCCCATGAACCGCTATCCGCTGTGGAAGTACGCGATCCTGGCCATCGCGCTGCTGGTCGGCCTGGTCTACACGGCACCCAACTTCTTCGGCGAGGCGCCGGCAGTGCAGGTGTCCAGCGCCAAGGCCACGCTGAAGCTCGACTCGGCCTTCGCGCCGCGCGTGCAGCAGTTGCTAGAGGAGGCCGGGCTGAAGCCGGACTTCGTGCAGTTCGACGGCAATTCGGTCAAGGCCCGGCTGCCCGAGACCGACGCGCAGATCAAGGCCAAGGACGCGCTGTCCAAGGCACTGAACCCGGACCCGGCCAACCCGAGCTACATCGTCGCGCTGAACCTGCTGTCGCGCTCGCCGGGCTGGCTGACGGCGCTGCATGCCTTGCCGATGTACCTGGGCCTGGACCTGCGCGGCGGCGTGCACTTCCTGATGCAGGTGGACATGAAGGCAGCACTGACGAAGAAGGCCGAATCGCTGACCGGCGACGTGCGCACGCTGCTGCGCGACAAGAACATCCGCCATGCCGGCATCAGCCGCGACGGCGACAGCCTGGAAGTACGTTTCCGCGAGCGCGACACCTTGACGGCGGCCGTGGCGCTGCTGTCCGACCAGTTGCCCGACCTGCAGTGGGCCGAATCGGTCGACGGCGGCGAACTCAAGCTGCGCGGCACGCTCAAGCCAGCTGCGGCCCGGTTGGTGCAGGAGCAGGCGCTGAAGCAGAACATCACCACGCTGCACAACCGCGTCAACGAACTCGGCGTCGCCGAGCCGGTGATCCAGCAGCAGGGTCTGGACCGGGTGGTGGTGCAACTGCCCGGGGTGCAGGACACCGCCAAGGCCAAGGACATCATCGGCCGCACCGCCACGCTGGAGGTGCGCATGGTCAACGAAAGCGCCGAGGCGCGCGAGGCCGAGCGCGGCGGCGCCGCCGTGCCCTTCGGCAGCGAGCGTTACCTCGAGCGCAACGGCGCGCCGATCATCGTCTACCGTCAGGTGGTGCTCACTGGCGACAACCTCACCGACGCCCAGGCTGGCTTCGACGGCCAGACGCAGGAGCCTGCGGTGCACCTGACGCTGGACGCGAAGGGCTCGCGCATCTTCCGCGACGTGACGCGCGAGAACATCGGCAAGCGCATGGCCATCCTGTTGTTCGAGAAGGGCAAGGGCGAGGTCGTCACCGCGCCGGTGATCCGCAGCGAGATCGGCGGCGGGCGCGTGCAGATCTCCGGCCGAATGACCACGGCCGAAGCCGCCGACACCGCACTGCTGCTGCGCGCCGGCTCGCTGGCCGCACCGATGGAGATCATCGAGGAGCGTACCGTCGGTCCGAGCCTGGGCGCGGACAACATCGACAAGGGCTTCAACAGCGTGCTCTACGGGCTGATCGCCATCGCCGTGTTCATGTGCGCTTACTACGGCCTGTTCGGCGTGATCTCGACGCTGGCGCTGGGCTTCAACCTGCTGATGCTGGTGGCCATCCTGTCGATGCTGCAGGCCACGCTGACGCTGCCGGGCATCGCCGCCATCGCGCTGACGCTGGGCATGGCCATCGACGCCAACGTGCTGATCAACGAGCGCGTGCGCGAAGAGCTGCGCGGCGGCGCGCCGCCGCAGCTGGCCATCCACAACGGCTACGAGCGCGCTTTCGCCACCATCCTGGACTCGAACATCACCACACTGATCGCCGGCGTGGCGCTGCTGGCCTTTGGCTCCGGGCCCGTGCGCGGCTTCGCGGTGGTGCACTGCCTGGGCATCCTGACCTCGATGTTCTCCGCCGTGATGTTCTCGCGTGGCCTGGTGAACCTTTGGTACGGCCGGCAGAAGCGGCTGAAGTCGGTGTCGATCGGGCAGATCTGGAAGCCCGACGCCGCCGCCAACACCGCGATCAAGGCCTGACGCACATCCTCGGCCGACAGCCCGCACGGGAGATCAGATGGAGTTCTTTCGCATTCGCCGCGACATACCGTTCATGCGGCATGCGCTGGTGTTCAACATCATTTCGCTCGTCACCTTCCTGGCGGCGGTGTTCTTCCTGTTCACGCGTGGCCTGCACCTGTCGATCGAGTTCACTGGCGGCACGGTGATCGAAGTGGCCTACGCGCAGCCAGCCGACATCGGCAAGGTGCGCAGCACCATCGAGGCGATGAAGGTCGGCGACACCCAGGTGCAGAACTTCGGCAGCGCGCGCGATGTGCTGATCCGTCTGCCGCTGGCCGATGGCGTCAAGCAAAGCGAGCTGGTCGGCAGGGTGTTCGACACGCTGTGTCGGGCCGAAGGCGGCGCGATCGAGGCGCGGCAAGGCGTCAGCGACAAGGGCGAATCGATCAGCCGCCAGGTCTGCGCCGCCGGCAATGTCGAGCCGGTGACGCTTCAGCGCAGCGAATTCGTCGGCCCGCAGGTCGGCAAGGAGCTGGCGGTCGACGGCGCCATGGCACTGGGCTTCGTCGTTCTGGGCATCATGATCTACCTTGCGCTGCGCTTCGAATGGAAGTTCGCGGTTGCGGCCATCGTCGCCAACCTGCACGACGTCATCATCATCCTGGGCTTCTTCGCCTTCTTCCAGTGGGAGTTCTCGCTGGCGGTGTTGGCGGCGGTGCTGGCGGTGCTGGGTTATTCGGTGAACGAGTCGGTGGTCATCTTCGACCGCATCCGCGAGACCTTCAGGCGCTTTCGCAAGATGAGCCCACCCGAGGTCATCGACCATGCCATCACCAGCACCATCAGCCGCACCATCATCACCCACGGCTCGACGCAGATGATGGTGCTGTCGATGTTGATCTTTGGCGGACCGACGCTGTACTACTTCGCGCTGGCGCTGACCGTGGGCATCTTGTTTGGCATCTATTCGTCGGTGTTCGTGGCGGCGGCCATTGCCATGTGGCTGGGAATCAAGCGTGAAGATCTGGTCAAGTCGGGCAGCAAGGAGATCGACCCCAACGATCCCAACAGCGGGGCCGTGGTGTAGAGTGACCTGACTTGCGAGGTACAGCAGTCCCGACCTCATGACCTACAGCGCAGATCACGCCGAAATCGCCGAGCAGGCACGGCGCATCTACGCCGAACAGTTGGTCAAGGGCCTGCCGGCGATGGTCAATTCGCTGGCCGCGACGGCCAGCGCGCTGCTCGACAAGCCCTCCGAACACGCCCGCTTCATGCGCCGCCGCGAGCTGGTGCACGAGCTGAAGAAGGGCGCCGCGGTCTGGCACAAGACCATGGTCAACAGCCTGCGCAACGCGCTGCTCAACGGCGTGTCCGCGGTGCGCCCGGGCGACCTGCCTGCGCCCACTGCGGCCAGCGGCCCGCTGTCGCTGGTTGACGACGACACCATCGAGCGCGAGATCCTCACCTCGCGCCTGGCGCTGGCGGTGATGGACCAGGCCGCCTCGGAATTCACCGACCTGCGCGCGCGCATGTCGTCGCTGGAACGGCGCGAGGAGCTCGACGCGCAGGACATGCTGCGCGCCCATGTGCTGGCGCGCATCGTCGTCGACGCCTGGCGCTCGGCCGGCTGCAGCCTGGACAGCTGGCGCGAGCTGCAGACCAGCCTGCACGAGGAACTGGCCTCGCTGGTCGAGGAGGCCTACCACGAAACCAACCGCTGGCTGGTCGAGCAGGGCGTGCTGCCTGACGTGGACCTGCACCCCTACATCAAGCGCTCGCGCCACGCGCCGACGCAGCAGGCGGGCCTTTCCGGCGGCGGCGGCCATTCAGGCTATGGCCAGAGCTCGGGTTTCGGTGCGGCTCAGGGGCCGGGGCAGGGGCCGAGCTCCGGCTACGGGCCGGGGCCGGGGTATGGCCCGGCTGGAGGCGGTGGCGGTGGCGGTGGCGGTGGCAGCGGCTACGGCGTCGGCGCAGGCGGCGGCACATCGGGCCGCGGCACCGGTCCGGGTGCCGGGCCGACCACCAGTTCGGGTGCCGGGCGCAGTTCGAACTCGGCGTACTGGGCCGGCTCGCATGCCGGGGCGTCGGGCGATGGCAGTTTCCCGGGCCGCGGTGGCGTCGGCGAAGAAACCCGCATGATGACCCGTGCGGCGCCGCTGGCGCGCAGCGGCGAGCATTCCGAGGCAGTGCTCGGCCGGCTGAACCGGCTGGTCGGCCGGCACCTGCCGTCCTTCAGCGACACCAGCCGCGCGCACAAACTGTCGCCCGGGCTGGCCCAGGCCATCGACCAGGCGCAGCAGGGCATCCGCCGGCGGGTCGCTGCCAGCACGAAGCGCGCCGGCGAGCCGACGGTGACCACGCCGGCGCTGCTGGAAGAGCTGCACCAGCGCAAGCAGGCGCTGAAGCAGTCGGCGGCCACACCCGAGGAACGGGCCACCATCGAGATCGTCGCGCTGCTGTTCCAGAGCATCCTCACCGAAGACCGCATCCCAGCCAGCGTGCGCGTGTGGTTCGCGCGGCTGCAGATGCCGGTGCTGCGCGTGGCCGTCACCGAGCCCGACTTCTTTGCCACCGTCGACCACCCCGCGCGGCGGCTGATCGACCGCATGGGCGCCTGCGTGATGGGCTTCGACAGCTCGACGCGCAGCGTCGGCGACGCGCTGGAGAAGGAGATCAAGCGCGTCGTGCAGGTGGTCGAGGCCTATCCCGACACCGGCCGGCGTGTCTTCCAGACCGTGCTCACCGAGTTCGAGAAGTTCCTGGAGCACTACTTCAGCAACGAGAACGAGGCCACGCGCAAGGGCGTGTCGCTGGCCCAGCAGGTCGAGCAGCGCGAAACCATGGCCATCCAGTACACCATCGAGCTGCGCCGCATGCTCAACGAGATGCCGGTGCAGGAAAGCGTGCGTGCCTTCCTGTTCCAGGTGTGGGCCGACGTGCTGGCCACCACCGCGGTGCGCTACGGCTCGCAGAGCGACGAAACCCGCGCGATGAAGCGCGCCGCCTCCGACCTGATCTGGTCGGCCAGTGCCAAGGTCACCCGCGAGGAGCGGGCCGAAGTCATCCGCCGGCTGACGCCGCTGCTGAAGACGCTGCGCGACGGCATGTCCTCGGCCGGCATGGATCCGGCCCGGCAGGACGAGCACATCCAGATCCTCAACAACTCGCTGGCCGCAGCCTTCACGGCCAAGGCGCCAGTGATCCCGCACGAACGGCTGCAAGAGCTGGCCGAACGGCTCGAGTCGCTGGAAGAGCTGCTGCCCGACGCCGCCGACGTGACCATCGACGACTCGATCGTCTTCGACCTGTCGGGCCACGAGAGCTCCGAACTGGAGGTGGTGTCCGAAGGCGGCTCGATGCCGACGCCGGCGATGATCGCCTGGGCGCGCGAGTTGCAGGTCGGCGGCTGGTACATGCTCGACTACCGCGGCCGCAACGAGGCGGTGCAGCTGGCTTGGCTGGGCCTGCGCAAGCAGCTGTCGATGTTCGTCACCGCGCAGGGTCGCTGCGTGCTGTTCCAGCAGCAGCGGCTGGCGTCCTTCCTGCAGGCCGGGTTGCTGCTGCCGGCGCAGGACGAAAGCCTGAGCGTGCGCGCCACGCGCAGCGCCCTGGCCAAGCTGGACGTCGACCCGTCCCGTCTGCTGAATTGACCCACCCCCGCAGCGGCCGCGGCGCTTCCCCTGAAGGCGGCGCCACCGGCGGCCCGGTAGAGCCGGTTCCGCGGTGTCTGCCTGAAGGGAGAGCAGGCGTCGCCCGGACTTCAGTGGAGCAGGCGCTCTTCCGGGGCGACGAAGAGTTCGTCGAGGATCAGCGCGTCAGGCTCTTCGCCCAGGCTCCAGAAGACCATCAGCACGATGATCTTCAGATCCTCCAGTTCCACCGGTCCGTTGCCGATGGCGGTGGCCCGGTCGACCACCATCTCGCGCATCGTCGGCGGCAGCACGCCGGCCGATTCGAGAAAGCTGATGAAGCCGATGGATTCGTCGCCGAGCAGGTCGCGCTCGGCGTCTGAATAGACCCGCAGGCTCTCTTCGCCCTGGTGGCCGGCGCACGACTCTGCGCTGGTGGCCAAGCCGTCCAGCCACTTCAGCGCGTCCTGGATCTCGTCGCTTTCGAAGCCGACCGCAGACAACTTCCTGGACAGCTGCTGGTGGCTCGGGCAGGCGTCCGGGCGCCAGTAGTTTTCGTACAGGTACACGAGTACTTCAAACATGAAAACACTATAGCGTACCCCGCGTGCAGCATGGCCGCGGTTACCTTGTCGCCGGCTCAGACGTGGCTGCGGCGCTGATACAGGCCGCCCGGCAGGCGGGCCACCCGGTCCTCGAGCTCCAGCTCCAGCAGCCGCGCGCTCAGCTCCTGCGCGCTCCAGCCGGTGCGATCGCACAACGCGTCCAGCGTCGCCGGGTCATGGCCCAGTGCTTGCAGCACCGGATCGTCGCGCCCGCTCGGCGCGGGCGCCGGGTCGGCTGAAACCTCGGCGGACAGACCCTGCAGTTCCTCGAGGATGTCTTCGGCGCTTTCCACCAGCTTGGCACCCTGGCGGATGAGCGCGTGGCAGCCGCGAGACAGCGGCGAATGGATCGAGCCCGGCACCGCGAACACCTCGCGTCCGTAGTCGGCGGCCTGGCGCGCGGTGATCAGCGAGCCCGACTTCAGCGCCGCCTCCACCACCAGCGTGCCGCGTGCCAGGCCGGCGATGATGCGGTTGCGCTGCGGGAAGTTCTGTGCCAGCGGCGGTGTGCCCGGCGCGTACTCGCTGACGAGCACGCCGGCGGTGGCAATGCGGTGAGCCAGTGTGCGGTGCCGTGCGGGATATACCCGGTCCAGCCCGGTGCCGACCACCGCCACGGTGCTGCCCGGACCGGCCAGCCCGCCCTCGTGGGCAGCGCCGTCGATGCCGAAGGCCAAGCCGGAGACGATGGTCCAACCCTGTCGGCTGAGGTGCGCGCCGAAGGACCGGGCGTTGTCCACGCCCTGCGCGCTGGCGTTGCGGCTGCCCACGATGGCCAAGCTGCGCCGGTTGAGCAGCCCGATTTGGCCTTGCACATACAGCAGCAGCGGCGGGTCGGGCGTCTGCAGCAGCACGGCCGGGTAGTCGCGATCGCCGATGCTCAGCACCTGGCGCATCTCGCCGCCGGCCAGCCACTCCCGGGCGGCGCGCAAGCGGGGCTGAAGTGCCTCGGGCTCGGTGTCCAGGGTCTGCGCCAGCTGGGGGCCGACAACCTGCTGCCAGGCCGACTTCGGGGCCTGCAACACCTGCGCCGCCGAGCCGAAGCTGGCCAGCAGCCGCCGCGCGCCCTCCCTGCCCAGCCCCGGTGTTTCCAGCAGCCGGAACCAGGCGGCGAACTCGTCGGCGTCCAGCAAACCCTAAGGCTGGGTAAAGGCGTCGCCGGCGAAGACCGGCACGTTTACCGACAGGATCAGCGCATAGGAGGTGCGCTCGAAGACGCTGAAGACGAACAGCAGGCCGTTCTGTTCGTTCGGCAGTTGCAGCACCGCGCGCTCACCATCAATGCGCTTGGCCTGGCGATCGCCCTGGCGCCACAGCGCCAGCACGTGGCCGCGCTCGATACCATCGCGCGCGCCGCGGTTCAGCGCGACGATCTGGTTCTGGCCGGCGCTCAGCGCGTCGCCATAGATCTGCAGCACGCGGCCGGCCATCGGCACGTTCGGATGGTGCGGCACATAGGCATCCAGGTCGCGCGCCGGCAGAGGCGCCAGACGGTCGCCGACATTGACCTCCATGCGCACCGACTTGATCGCCACGGTGGCCGGCACCACCACCGGCGTGCCGTCTTCTTCGAAGTTGCGCCCCGGACGGACGAAGTCTGCGGTGCCGACGTAGCGGGCCTCGTAGCCAAGCAGTTCGTTGGTGTCGAAGTCGTACAGCGGCTGCGGCTCACGGAACAGCCTGTAGCCCGAGGAACGGTTCACGTCGCCCAGCACGTAGGCCAGCTGGCCTTGCGACATGGCGACATAACCTTCCTGCGCGGCGACGATGCGCGGCGCCCGGCTCAGCTCGTCGTTGTTGAAGATCATCGCCTCGGTCAGGAAGGGCCCGATCAGGTGCAGCGGGATCGAGCCGATTGCGCCGTTGTCGAGCAGGTTGCTGCGCACTCGCGGCGACAGCCTGACGGTGTTCTCCGGCGCACCGCCGCCGGCCTGGGCCACGCGCAGCCTGGCGCGGTCGCCAGTCTTTTCCAGCACCAGGACCTGGCCCGGATAGATCAGGTGCGGGTTGCGCACCTGATCGAGGTTCATGCCCCAAAGTTCTGGCCAGCGCCACGGGCTCTTCAGGAACAGCTTGGAGATGTCCCACAGCGTGTCGCCGCTTTGCACCGTGTGCGAGTCGGGCGCGTTGGGCGCCAGCTCCGACAGCGGGATGCCGGCCTGCGCCACCTGCTGCGCGGTGCTGCGTTGCTGGGGCGTGATCGGAAAATTGGGCTCGGCTGCGGCGGCCGGGCCGGCCAGCAACGAAGCGCCGGCCCACAAGGCGGCAAGGGCGCCAGCGCGGCGACGAAGAGGTCGTGGGTTCATTCGATCGAGCTCCCGGCGGACCTTGAAGCCCCCGGTGGGTGCCACAATCTCGCCATGTGTTTGGACATCTGTTGGACTCGGCACACCATAGCGCATGCATCCACCAAATGCTCAAACAGTTTCTAGGATTCTGCCCATAAACCGTTGATATCGCAACGAAAGTGGCGCACAACGACACAGCCTGTGATGACTGTCACGCATCGTGGCGTTGTGCCGCGCTGACGGTCGTTGCGGCTCGTCACGCTCCGTCGCCCCACCGCTGACCATGGCCCAGCTGAACATCCTGCGTTACCCCGACCCGCGCCTGCACACCGTGGCCCGGGCCGTGGCCGAAGTCGACGCGCGCATCGCCCGTCTGGTTGACGACATGATCGAGACCATGTATGCGTCCGAAGGCATCGGCCTGGCGGCCACGCAGGTGGACGTGCATGAGCGCGTGATCGTCATGGACGTGACCGAGTCGCGCGACAAGCCGTTGGTGCTGATCAACCCCGAGATCACCTGGCGCAGCGAGGACATGGTCATGGCCGAAGAGGGCTGCCTGTCTGTGCCGGCGATCTACGACTCGGTCGAGCGCCATGCGCGGGTCAACGTGCGCGCCCTCGACCGCAGCGGCCAGCCCTTCGGCCTGGAAGCGGCCGAGTTGCTGGCGGTGTGCGTGCAACACGAGATGGACCACCTGCTCGGCAAGGTCTTCGTCGACTACCTGAGCATGCTCAAGCGCAGCCGCATCCGCAGCAAGCTGCTGAAGCGGCAGCGCGAGGAGCGGCGTGGCGCCTGAGCCGTCGGCGGCGCCGACCGGTTTGCGCGTGGCCTTCGCCGGCACGCCGGAATTCGCACGCACCGCACTGCAGCATTTGCTCGAGGCTGGCTACCGGCCGCCGCTGGTGCTGACCCAGCCCGACCGGCCGGCCGGCCGTGGGCTGAAGCTGCAGGCCTCGGCGGTCAAGCAGCTGGCGCTGGCACACGGCCTGCCAGTGGCGCAGCCGCGCAGCCTGCGGCTGGACGGGAAGTATCCGCAGGACGCGGCGGCGGCCGAACTCGCCTTGCGCGACGCACGGCCCGACGTGCTGGTGGTCGCGGCCTACGGGCTGATCCTGCCCCAATGGGTGCTGTCGCTGCCGCGACTGGGTTGCATCAATATCCACGGTTCGCTGCTGCCGCGCTGGCGCGGCGCAGCGCCGGTGCAACGTGCCATCGAGGCCGGTGATACCCACACCGGCATCTGCATTATGCAGATGGATGTCGGGCTGGACACCGGCGCCATCCTGCGCCGCGAATCGCTGGCCATCGAGCCGGACGACACCAGTGCCAGCCTGTCGCCGCGGCTGGCCGAGCTGGGCGCGCGGCTGCTGCTGCTCACGCTGCGCGATCTGGCCGAAGGCCGGGCCGAGCGCCAAGTCCAGTCGGCCGACGGCGTGAGCTACGCCCACAAGATCGACAAGGCCGAAGCGCCGATCGACTGGCGCCAGGACGCCGCCGCCATCGAGCGCCGCGTGCGTGCCTTCGACCCCTTTCCCGGTGCCAGCTTCCAGTGGCAGGGCGAAAGCCACAAGCTCTGGCGTGCGGCAGTACGGGCCGGCGTCGCAGGGCCCGCCGGCAGCGTGTTGCCATCGGCGCCGGGCACGCTGCGGGTCGCCTGTGGGCACGATGCGTTGGAACTGCTGGAGCTGCAGCGCCCGGGCGGGCGGCGCCAACCCATTGCCGCGTGGCTGCAGTCGCTGCCCGCCGGGGCGCCGGCAGCAGGCGTGTCGCTGGACCCGGCCGGCCCCGCCTGATTTAAGTTGTCACGTCCGGGCGCCGATATGGGTTGAAGCCGCTCGCCGCTTCAGCCCGCCATGACGCAGATTCGCCAGACCCTCCTGCTCGCCGCCGCCCTGCTTGTCGCCGGCTGCGACATGCTGGGCATCGAATCGACCCAGGCCATGGCCGAGCGTCGCGAGTCCGACGGCAAGGCCGTTGGCGGTGCCTGCCGACATGCCGGACGCGCCCTGGAGGACTGTTACGCGCTCAACCGCAAGGCCGACCGGGCGGCGGTCTTTGCCGGCTGGCGCGAGATGAACGACTACATGCGCGAGAACAAGATCGAGGTCGTGGCACCGCAGCTGGGCGCTGCTACCGAACTGGCGGCCAAGCCGGCGCAGGTCGAGCCCGGCGATGCCAAGGCCGCGCCCGAGGACAAGGCCGCCAAGCCGGCGCCGGGCAAGCGCGTCGCTCACGAATCCTGAGCTGGCCGGGCCGCATGAATCCTTGATGCGGCGCAGCAGCGCGCCGCGGCACCGCTGCACAATTCGCTTCGGTCGCGGCGGGCCGCTCAGAGCCTGCCGCGTGGAACAGTCTCCATTCGGAACCCCATCATGAAAGTCCTCCGCTTCAGCGACCTGGTCGCCGCCGGCAAGGTGGCCGGCCAGCGTGTCTTCATCCGTGCCGACCTCAACGTACCGCAGGACGACGCAGGCCGCATCACCGAAGACACGCGCATCCGCGCCTCGCTGCCGTGCATCCGCATGGCACTGGACGCCGGCGCCGCGGTGATGGTCACCTCGCACCTGGGCCGCCCGACCGAGGGTGCCTTCAAACCCGAGGACTCGCTGGCGCCGGTGGCACAGCGCATGGGCGAGCTGCTGGGCCCTCCCTATCAGGATGGGGTGCCGCTGCGCGCCGACTGGGTGGACGGCGTCGAGGTTCAGCCCGGACAGGTGGTGCTGCTGGAGAACTGCCGTGTCAACAAGGGTGAGAAGAAGAACGACGAAGCGCTGGCCCGAAAGATGGCTGCGCTGTGCGACATCTTCGTGCACGACGCCTTTGGCACTGCGCACCGCGCCGAGGCCACGACCTACGGCATCGCACAGTTTGCCAAGGTGGCCTGCGCCGGCCCGCTGCTGGCCGCCGAGATCGACGCCATCACGAAGGCGCTGGCTCAGCCGCGCCGGCCACTGCTGGCCATCGTGGCCGGTTCCAAGGTCAGCACCAAGCTGAGCATCCTGCAGAGCCTGGCCAAGAACGTCGACGGCCTGATCGTCGGCGGTGGCATCGCCAACACCTTCCTGCTGGCCGAGGGGTTGCCCATCGGCAAGAGCCTGGCCGAACCGGCGCTGCTGGACGAGGCCAAGGCGGTGATCGCGGCCATGAAGACGCGCGGCGCGGCGGTGCCGATCCCGGTGGACGTGGTCACGGCCAAGGAGTTCAAGGCCGACGCGCCGGCCACGGTCAAGAAGGTGGCCGACGTGGCCGCCGACGACCTGATCCTCGACATCGGCCCGCAAACTGCGGCCATCCTGGCAGCGCAGCTGAAAGCCGCTGGCACGATCGTCTGGAACGGGCCCGTGGGCGTGTTCGAGTTCGATGCCTTTGCTCGCGGCACCGAGGCCGTGGCCCGCGCCATTGCCGAGAGCAACGCCTTCAGCATTGCCGGCGGCGGCGACACATTGGCGGCGATTGCCAAGTACGGCATCGACAAGGACGTGGGCTACATCTCCACCGGCGGCGGCGCGTTCCTGGAAGTGCTGGAGGGCAAGACGCTGCCGGCTTTCGAGATCCTGGGCCGGCGCGCCGACGGCTGAACCCGGCGGGTCGGACGCCGCCCTGGCCGTCGGACTGCTCGAGCCCCGTTGCGGCCCGATGGGTCGCCAATAAGGCGTAACCTTCTGCGTCCCGAACACGCCGAAGGAGAGCCGATGAACGCCCCGTTGACCCCCGCCGAGGAAGCGCTGCGCGAGGCCGCGCTGGAATACCACCGGCTGCCCGTGCACGGCAAGATCTCGATCACGCCGACCAAGCCGTTGTCCAACCAGCGCGACCTGTCGCTGGCCTATTCGCCGGGCGTGGCCTATGCCTGCCTGGCGATCGAGAAGGAGCCGCACCTGGCGGCGGAGTACACCTCGCGCGCCAACCTCGTGGGCGTCATCACCAACGGCACCGCGGTGCTGGGCCTGGGCGACATCGGGCCGCTGGCCGGCAAGCCGGTGATGGAAGGCAAGGGCTGCCTGTTCAAGAAGTTCGCCGGCATCGACGTCTTCGACATCGAACTGGCCGAGCGCGATCCGGACAAGCTGGTCGACATCATCGCTGCGCTGGAGCCCACACTCGGCGGCATCAACCTGGAGGACATCAAGGCGCCGGAGTGCTTCTATATCGAGAAGAAGCTGCGCGAGCGGCTGAACATCCCGGTGTTCCACGACGACCAGCATGGCACCGCGATCATCTCCGCCGCGGCGTTGCTGAACGGCCTGGAGCTGGTGGGCAAGCACATCGGCGACATCAAGGTGGCGGTGTCCGGCGCCGGCGCAGCGGCCATTGCCTGCCTGGACGTGATGGTCGGGCTGGGGGTCAAGGTGGCTAACGTCTTCGTCTGCGACAGCAAGGGCGTCGTGCGCGAAGGCCGTGGCGACCGGCTCGACGAATCGAAGCAGCGCTACTGCCAGAAGACCGAGGCGCGCACGCTGGCCGACGTGGTCAAGGGCGCGGACGTGTTCCTGGGCTGTTCGGCCGCCGGTGTGATGACGGTCGAGATGGTCAAGAGCATGGCCGACAAGCCGATCATCCTGGCGCTGGCCAATCCCGAGCCGGAGATCCGGCCCGAGCTGGCCCGGGCGGCGCGGCCCGACTGCATCATTGCCACCGGCCGTTCGGACTATCCGAACCAGGTCAACAACGTGCTGTGCTTCCCGTACATCTTCCGCGGCGCGCTGGATTGCGGCGCGACCAAGATCAACGAGGCGATGAAGCTGGCCTGCGTGCGCGAGATCGCCGCTTTGGCCAAGGCCGAGACCAGCGACGAGGTGGCCGCCGCCTATCCCGGGCGCGAACTGAAGTTCGGCCCGGATTACCTGATCCCCACACCCTTCGACGTGCGCCTGATCCTGCGCATCGCGCCAGCAGTGGCGCAGGCGGCGATGGACTCCGGCGTGGCCACGCGGCCGATCGCCGACATGGAGGCCTACCGCCAGTCCTTAAGCCGCTTCGTCTACCAGACCGGCATGTTCATGCGGCCGGTGTTCGCCGTGGCCAAGGCGGCCTGCGCTCGTGGCGCGGCGCGCGTGGCCTATGCCGAAGGCGAGGACGAGCGCGTGCTGCGCGCCGTCCAGGTCGTGCTCGACGAAGGCCTGGCGCGGCCGATCCTGGTCGGCCGGCCCGAGGTGATCCGCATGCGCATCGAGCGCGCCGGGTTGCGGCTGATGCCGGGCCGCGATTTCGAGGTCGTCGACCCGGCCGACGACCCGCGCTTCCGTGCCTACTGGGAAACCTACCTCGGGCTGATGGGCCGCGACGGCGTCACGCCCGAGGCGGCCAAGGCGGCAGTGCGGCGCTCGAACACGCTGATCTCGTCGCTGATGCTGCGCCGTGGCGAAGCCGACGGCATGCTGTGCGGCCTGGTCGGCCGCTACGACAGCCACCTGGAGCATGTGCGCACGGTGATCGGCATGAAGCCGGGCACACGCACCCTGGCCGCGATGAACGCGCTGATGCTGGAGGAGCATACGCTGTTCATCACCGACACTTTCGTCAACGAGGAGCCCAGCGCCGAGGAGTTGTGCGATATCGCCGTCATGGCCTCGGCAGAGGTACGCCGCTTCGGCTTCCCGCCCAAGGTGGCCTTCCTGTCGCATTCGGTCTTCGGCTCGTCGCAACGCGCGTCGGCACGGCGCATGCGTGCGGCGCGCGACCTGTTCGTGCAGCGCTGCCCCGACATCGAATGCGACGGCGAGATGCAGGGCGATGCGGCCCTGTCCGAAAGCGTGCGCCGCAGCCACCTGCCGGAGACCACGCTCAGCGGCACGGCCAACCTGCTGGTGCTGCCGAACATCGATGCCGCGAACATCCTGTTCAACGTGCTGAAGATGACCGGTGGCCACGGCGTCACCGTCGGCCCGATGCTGCTGGGCGCGGCACTGCCGGCGCACATCCTGGCGCCGGCGGCGACGGTGCGGCGCATCGTCAACATGACCGCGCTGGCGGTGTCCGACGTGGCGGTGGCGCCGCAGAAGTAGGCCGGGTCGCGCGACGCGGCGGCGCGGCGCTCATAATCGCCCCGCTCCGCCGCCCGACCACCGAAAGCCCAAGCCATGTCCCGCGCCACCAAGATCGTCGCCACGCTCGGCCCTGCGTCCAGCGACCCCGCCGTGCTGGAGCGCTTGCTGCGCGCCGGCGTCGACGTGGTGCGCCTGAACTTCAGCCACGGCACGGCTCAGGACCATCGCGACCGTGCCGAGATGGTGCGCCAGACGGCGCTGCGCGTGGGCAAGCCGGTGGCGCTGATGGCCGACCTGCAGGGTCCGAAGATCCGCGTCGGCAAGTTCGAGGGCGGCAGCGTGATGCTGGTCAACGGCGCCGCGTTCGTGCTGGACGCGTCGCGCGAGGCGCTGGGCGATGTCGGCATCGTCGGCCTGGACTACAAGGAGCTGCCGCGCGACGTCAAGCCCAGCGACAATCTGCTGCTCAACGACGGGCTGATCGTGCTGACCGTGCAGGCGGTGCGCGGCGAGCAGGTGCACACGGTGGTCAAGCAAGGCGGCGTGCTGTCCAACAACAAGGGCATCAACAAGCAGGGCGGCGGGCTGACGGCGCCGGCGCTGACCGCCAAGGACATGGAAGACATCAAGACGGCGATGAGCTTCCAGGCCGACTACCTGGCGGTGAGCTTCCCGAAGAATGCCACCGACATGGAGATGGCACGGCAGCTGGCCAACGTGGCCGGCGAGCCCCATCGGCACAAGCCGGCGCTGATCGCCAAGATCGAGCGCAGCGAAGCGATCCCGCAGCTGGAAGCCATCCTGAAGGCCAGCGACGGCATCATGGTGGCGCGCGGCGACCTGGCGGTCGAGGTCGGCCCCGCGGCCGTGCCCGCCCTTCAGAAGCGCATGATCCGCATGGCCCGGGCGATGGACAAGATCACCATCACCGCCACGCAGATGATGGAAAGCATGGTCCAGGCCCCTGTGCCGACGCGCGCGGAAGTCAGCGACGTGGCCAATGCCGTGCTCGATGGCACCGACGCGGTCATGCTCAGTGCCGAGACCGCCGCCGGTCAGTACCCGGTGGAAACCGTGGAGCAGATGGCGCTGATCGCGCTGGAGGCCGAACGCGCCGAGGATGTGGAGCTGGACGGCAACTTTGCGCGCAAGCATTTGGGTCGCATCGACCAGAGCATTGCAATGGGCGCGTTGTTCACGGCCTTCCACCTGGGCTGCAAGGCCATCGTCGCGCTCACCGAAAGCGGCTCGACCGCGCTGTGGATGAGCCGGCACAACACACACGTGCCGATCTTCGGTGTCACCTCGTCGACCAGTTCCGAGCGACGCATGGCGCTGTACCGTAACGTGCGTCCGATCCTGATGGAAGCGCACAGCGACCGCGACGAGGCGCTGGCCGACGCCGAGCGGCTGCTGGTCGGGCGCGGCGTGCTGATGCCTGGCGACACCTATGCCATCACCTGCGGCGAGCCCATGGGCTACCCCGGCGGCACCAACATGCTTAAGGTTTGCCGAGTCAATTGACCCACCCCCGTGACGGCCTTCGGCCGGCCCCCCTCAAGGGGGCAACGCCAACGGCCCGGCGGAGCCGGATCCGTGGCGTTTGCTTGATCTGGTCTGGGTCCGCGGGCGGCCGGCTCGGTAAAATCGCAGTTTCCACCCTTATCTGCCGAGGTCCGACATGCCACTCGTCTCCATGCGCCAACTGCTCGACCATGCGGCCGAGAACGGCTACGGAATCCCTGCCTTCAACGTCAACAACCTGGAGCAGGTGCAGGCAGTGATGAGCGCGGCCGCCGAGGTCGGCGCGCCGGTGATCCTGCAGGCCAGCGCCGGGGCGCGCAAGTACGCGGGCGAGGCCTTCATCAAGCACCTGATCCAGGCCGCGATCGAGACCTGGCCGCAGGTGCCGCTGGTCATGCACCAGGACCATGGCCAGAGCCCGGCGGTGTGCCAGGGCGCGATCGACCTGGGCTTCTCGTCGGTGATGATGGACGGCAGTCTCGAAGCCGACGGCAAGACCATCGCCAGCTACGACTACAACGTCGACGTCACGCGCAAGGTGGTGGACATGGCCCACGCGCTGGGCGTCACCGTCGAGGGTGAGCTGGGTTGCCTGGGCAGCCTGGAAACCATGCGCGGCGACAAGGAAGATGGCCACGGCACCGAATCGACGATGACTCGCGAGCAACTGCTCACCGACCCGGAGCAGGCCGCCGACTTCGTCAAGCGCACCCAGCTCGATGCGCTGGCGATTGCCATCGGCACCAGCCATGGTGCCTACAAGTTCACCCGCAAGCCCACCGGCGACATCCTGGCTATCGACCGCATCAAGGAGATCCACCGCCGCATCCCCAACACCCATCTGGTGATGCACGGCAGCTCCAGCGTGCCGCAGGAGTTGCTGGCCGAGATCCGCCAGTTCGGTGGCGACATGAAGGAGACCTACGGCGTGCCGGTCGAGGAGATCCAGGAAGCCATCAAGCACGGCGTGCGCAAGATCAACATCGACACCGACATCCGTCTGGCGATGACCGGTGCGGTGCGTCGCTACCTGGCCGAGAACCCCAGCAAGTTCGACCCGCGCGACTACCTGAAGCCGGCGCGCGAGGCGGCCAAGAAGATCTGCGCGCAGCGCTACCGCGAGTTCGGCTGCGAAGGCCAGGCGGCGAAGATCAAGCCTGCCAGCCTGCAGGAGGTGGCCGGCGCCTACCGCAGCGGCAAGCTGGCGCAGAAGGTCGTCTGAGCATCGGCCGGCGCGCGCCGGCAGTTCACTTCTTCTTGCCGTTGCCGGTCTTCAGCGCGAGTTGCTTCGCGCCGGCATGGCCCTGGTGGTGCTTGTTCAGGTCGGCCAGCACGCCTTCGTCGCTGAGGTCCAGCGCGACCGAGTTGTTCCAGTCGTGCCGCGTCACTTCCTTCAATCGCCCGATCACTTCGGGCGCGTCGGTTTCGATGGCCAGTTCGCGTCGCTCGTCGAAACTGCCCGGCGCCAGGTTGATCGAGCCGATGATGGCGCGCCCCTCGTCGGCGAGCAGCATCTTGCCGTGCAGCTTCAGATGCTTGAGCTGGTGCACCTTGGCGCCGACGTCGCGCATGATGCGCAGGCCGCCAACGCCTTCGATCAGCTTGTCCTTCTTCAGGTTGTGCGGCGGCCTGGCCATGATGCGCACCTGCACGCCGCGCGCCAGCGCCCGCACCAGGCGTTCGATGATCACCGTGTCCTGGTAGCGTTCGTTCTGCAACCACAGCGAGATGCGGGCTGAATCGATGAAGGCGGCAATGCGCGAGCGGCCGTTGTTCGGGCACCAGATCAGGCGTGACTTGGGGTCGGGCTTGAACTTCGCCTGGTTCCAGTCGGTGTCGAAGCAGCGCAGCATCTCCGACACTTCGAGCGCATCGGTGGTCTCCACCGCGTAGTCGCGGGTCTGCGTCAGGTCGCGGGTCTCCCAGTTCAGCGATTCGACGTAGCCGAGCCCGTCGTCGATGACCATCGACTTCTGGTGTGTCAGCGCGAAGGCCGGGCTGCTGTCGCGCACCTCGACACCGCTGTCGGCCAGTGCCTGGCGCGTTTCCTCGTTCTCGGCCGAGCCATCACGGCGCTGCGGGTTGAGCATCACGCGCACCTTGACGCCGCGCGCTTGCGCCGCCTTGACTGCCGCCACCATGTCCGGGTCGGTGAACAGGAACATGCGGATGTTGATCGTGCGCTTGGCGCCGGCCAGCGCAGCGATCAGCGGCTTGGCGGTGTCATCGGGCAAGACGATCAGGCGGTGCGGCATGACGGCTTCTACAATGCGGGCTTTCCCGTTCCCCGGAGCCGCACGTGACAAGCGCAGCCCCTGTGGTCGGTGTGCTGATGGGCTCGTCCAGCGACTGGGAAACCCTGCAGCACGCGACGCAGATTCTCGCCGAGTTCGGCGTGCCGCACGAGGCGCGCGTGGTCAGTGCCCACCGCATGCCCGACGACATGTTCGCCTATGCCGAATCGGCGGCCGACCGCGGCCTGCAGGCCATCATCGCCGGCGCCGGCGGCGCCGCGCACCTGCCCGGCATGCTCGCCGCCAAGACCATCGTGCCGGTGCTCGGCGTGCCGGTGGCCAGCCGCCACCTGCAGGGTGTCGACTCGCTGCATTCCATCGTGCAGATGCCCAAGGGCGTGCCGGTGGCCACCTTCGCGATCGGTGCGGCCGGCGCGGCCAATGCGGCGCTGTTTGCCGTGGCCATGCTGGCGAGCCACGATGCGGCGCTGCGCGGCAAGCTGCTCGCCTGGCGCGAGCGGCAGACCGAAGCCGCTCGCGCGATGAGCGCCGAGCTCGGTCGCGGCCCCGGGTGATGCCCGTGCACCTGCCCGCATCGGCCGGGCCCGATGGCGCGCCGGCCATGCTCGGCGTGATGGGCGGCGGCCAGCTGGCGCGCATGTTCGTGCATGCGGCGCAGACTCTGGGCTACCGCACCGCAGTGCTCGACCCCGACCCGGCCAGCCCGGCCGGCAGCGTCTCGCACCTGCACGTGCGCAGCGCCTACGACGATCCGGCCGGCCTGGCGCAACTGGCGCGGCACTGCGTGGCCCTCACCACCGAATTCGAGAACGTGCCGGCGCCGGCACTCGCCTGGCTGGCAACGCAACGGCCGGTGGCGCCGCGTGCCGAGGCGGTGGCCATCTGCCAGCAGCGCGCCGCCGAAAAGGCTCATTTCGCGCGCTGCGGCGTGCCCTGCGCGCCGTATGCGGTGCTGGCCGGCGAGGCCGACCTGCAGTCGCTGGACGACGGCTTGTTCCCGGGCATCCTGAAGACCACGCAGCTGGGCTACGACGGCAAGGGCCAGCGCAGCGTGGCCTCGCGCGCCGACCTGGCGACGGCCTGGACAGCGCTGCAACGCGTGCCCTGCGTGCTCGAAAAGCGCCTGCCGCTGCAGCGCGAGATCAGCGTGATCGTGGCGCGTGCCGCCGACGGCCAGTGGGTGCACCTGCCGGTGCAGCAGAACCTGCACCGCGACGGCATCCTGGCGGTGACCGAAGCGCCCGCGCCCGACCTGCCACCGCCGCTGGCCGCGCAGGCGGTGGAGCAGGCGGCGCGCCTGGCGGCATCGATGGACTATGTCGGCGTGCTCTGCGTCGAGTTTTTCGTGCTCGATGATGGCTCGCTGGTGGCCAACGAGATGGCGCCGCGGCCGCACAACTCGGGCCACTACAGCCTCGATGCCTGCGACGTGTCGCAGTTCGAATTGCAGGCGCGCTGCCTGGCCGGCCTGCCGCTGGTGGCGCCGCGCCAGCATTCGGCTGCGGTGATGCTGAATCTGCTGGGCGACCTGTGGTTCGGTGCCGGAAGCGACGCCGCAAGCGTACCGCCGTGGGACCGGGTGCTGGCGCTGCCTGGCGTGCACCTGCACCTGTACGGCAAGGCCGAAGCGCGGCGCGGTCGCAAGATGGGGCATCTGACCGTGACCGCGGCTGAACCCGCCGAGGCGCGGCGCGTGGCGCGCGAAGCCGCGTCGCGGCTTGCGCTGCCTGCGCTCTGAGACTGCCCGGACCGGTTGCCGCCATGCCGCTGCTCGACGCTGCCGACCCGACGGCCATGAGCGCCGCCGCCGAGGCGCTGGCGGCCGGCGAACTGCTCGCCTTCCCGACCGAGACGGTGTACGGCCTGGGTGCGCGTGCCGACGACGATGCCGCGGTGCAGCGCATCTACGCGGCCAAAAGCCGGCCAGCGGCGCACCCGCTGATCGTGCATGCCGCCGACGCGCAGCAGGCTCGGCGCTTTGCATCGCAATGGCCGGCGGCGGCCGAGGCCCTGGCCCAGACCTTCTGGCCCGGGCCGCTGACGCTGATCGTGCCGCGCGAGCCGAGCCTCGCCCAGGCGGCGGCCGGTGGGCAGGGCAGCATCGGCCTGCGCGTGCCGGCACATCCGGTGGCGCGCTCGCTGCTGGCCGAGGCGCTGCGCCTGGGCGTGCCGGGGGTGGCGGCGCCCAGTGCCAACCGTTTCGGCCGGGTCAGCGCCACCAGTGCAGCCCACGTGGTGCAGGAATTCGGGGCGGAGCTGAAAGTGCTGGACGGCGGCGAATGCCCGGGCGGCATCGAATCGGCCATCGTGGATTGCACGGCGCTGCCGCCGGCGCTGCTGCGCCCCGGGTTGCTGCAGCGCGCGCAACTCGAGGCGGTGCTGGGCACGCCGCTGCGCGAGCGCGACGACCAGTCGCCGCGCGCCAGCGGCAGCCTGAAGTCGCACTATGCGCCAGCCGCCCGGCTGCGCCTGATGAACGCGCAGCAGTTGCGCGATGCACTCGAGGTGCTGGGACCGCAGGCGTCCGGCCTGAAGCTGGCGGTATATTCGCGCAGCCGACTGGTCGCAGGGCGGGGCGTCGAGCATCGGCGGATGCCCGACCACCCGGTCGCTGCCGCGCACGAGCTGTTTGCCGCATTGCGCGAGTTCGACGCCCGGGGCGTCCGGCTCATCTGGGTGGAGCAACCGCCCGACACGCCCGACTGGGAAGGCGTGCGCGATCGGTTGATGCGGGCCGCGGCCGAATGAGCGCGGCACACCGATCCATGCAAGATTCTGGAGTGATGATGAAATCGATGGGCAATTGGACGCGGCGCGCCTCGTGCGCCGTGGCCGCAGGGCTGGTGCTGCTGCTGGCGGCCTGCGGCGGAGGCACCGAGCAGATCACGCCTTTCGAGCCGACACGCTACCTGGTGTTCGGCGACGAGATGAGCGTGCTGACCAGGCCGGGGCCGAATGGCTTGAAGTACACGGTGAATGCGGTCGACAGTGACGGCGCCGCGACCTGCAACACCAACACCTCCAGCCAGCCGTCGCGATTGTGGACTCAAGTCGTCGCCAATGCCTTCGGCTTTGTGTTCGAGGAATGCAATCCGTCGGCACTGACGCCGAACGGCTACATCTATGCAAAACCCGGCGCCATGTCCGCCGACTTCGTGACGCAACTGGCCACGGCCCGGGCGGTGCACGGCAGCGTCGGCTGCAACGACCTGATGTCGGTCTTGATCGGCACCAACGACGTCATCGATCTGTTCGAGACGCAGTACCTTGCCAATCCGACGTCGAGCACGGCCGAGGCCGTCACCAACGAACTGTCCGCGCGCGGTGCCCGGCTGGGCCGGGCGATCACCGAGCTGACCGCGAACAACGGTTCGAACATCCTCGTCTCGACGATCCCGCTGATCAACCAGACGCCCTATGGGCTGCTGCAGGATGCCCTCCATCCCGGCAAGAACGTGCAAAGCGTACTGAACGAGTTCAGTACCGCCTTCAACACCGCGCTGCGCGTCAATATTCCGAACGATGGCTCGCGCTGGGGCCTGGTCGAGCTGGATGCGTTAATCAATGCTGCCGTCCGCAACCCTGGGGACTTTGGCATTACCAACTGGACCGTGGGGGTGTGCGCGGTGGACCTGCCGAACTGCAACAATGTCGCAGCCGATCTGGTGACTGGCGGCAATGCGCTGACCTGGCTTTGGGCCAGCGACCGTTGGATCGGCTGGGAGGCCCATGCCAACCTGGGCAGCTTCGCCCGGCAACGCGCTCAGGGCAACCCCTTCGGGTGTGGCTAACGCGGCACGGCCCGCGCGAGCCACTCGACGACCAGCTTGGTCACCAGGATCGTCGCCGCCAGCATCAGCGTCAGGGCGTTGGCGATGATGATCGGCCATTCGCCCAGCCGCCAGCCGTAGGCGAGCCAAAGCGCCACGCCGACGGTGAACACGCTGTACATGGTGGCTGAGATGCCATGCACCTCGCGCGTGCGCAGCGTCAGCAGAGCCTGCGGCACGAAGGACAGCGTGGTCAGCGACGCGGCCAGGTAGCCGAGCCAGTTGTTCGGAATCAGGTTGTGGTCCATGCGAGTTCAGCGCGACGGGGCGTCGCGCAGGCTCCATTGCACCAGCGCATCCAGCGCGGGACGCGCGGCGTTGGCGTTGGGGTGGTTGATGATGGCCACCAGCACGTAGCGGCGGCCACTGTCGGACAGCACGTAGCCGGCCAGTCCGGCCACGTCGCGCAGCGACCCGGACTTCAGGTGCGCGCGGCCCGGCGTCGCGCGTGAGCGGCGCATCGTGCCGTCCAGGCCGTTGATCGGCAGCGAACTCAGCAGCTCGGGCATGGCCGGGCTGCTCCAGGCCAGCTGCAGCAGCCGCACCATCAGCGCGGCGCTGAGCCGGGTCTCGCGTGACAGGCCCGAGCCGTTGTCCAGGTGCATGCCCGATGGCAGCTCGCCGGTGCGCGCCACCAGCCATTCGCGCAACACCGTGCGTGCTGTGTCCGCGGTGGCCGGCTGCCCCGGCTGGCGTTGCAGCGCCAGCGTCAGGAACAGCTGCTGCGCCATGACGTTGTTGCTGAACTTGTTGATGTCGCGCACCACCTCGGCCAGGGGCGACGACTTGAGCTCGAAACTGGGCTTCAGGCCCGCTGGCGCGCTGCCGTCGACGATGCGGCCCGTCAGCTTGCCGCCCATGTCGCGCCACAGCGCCTCGATCAGGCGCGCGTTGTAGCTGGCTGGATCGGCATCGGCCACCGGCCAGTTGAGTTCGCCGCAGGCGGCCGGGTAGCTGCCGGCAAAGCGCACCCGCAGCGCGTCGGCGAAATTGGCCTTCAAGCCGCTGCGCCAGTCGTCGCAGGGCCCGGCCGACAGGCGTACCGTACGGTCCACCTGGGTGCCGGCCAGCACCGGATCGACCCCGACCAGGGCCACGCCGCGCGGCACGTCGGGCACGAAGCTGTAGGTCACCGACTTGAAGTTGAGCAGCAGCGCATCGGGCTGCACGTTGTAGGGGCGGGTCGGATCGCCGTCGAACTCGGCCGGGTCAGTCTGCTGCGGTGCAAAGGCGCTGCGGTCGAGCACGATGTCGCCACGGATCTCGCGCACGCCCAACTGTTGCACGCGGCGCAGCAGCAGCCACACGCGCTCGACCACCAGCTTGGGATCGCCCGTGCCCTTGATGACCAGCGAGCCGTCGAGCACGCCCTCGCTGACGCTGCCCTGCAGCCACACCGGCGTACTCCAGGTCCAGGCCGGGCCCAGCTGGTCCAGCGCGGCCAGCGTGGTCAGCAGCTTGGCCAGCGAAGCCGGATTGACGGCAGTCTGCGCGTTGTGCGATAGCAGCGTGCGTCCGGTGCCCGCTTCCTGCAGCAGCACCGCCACCGCGTCGTGCGGCACGCGCGCGCGCTGTAGCGCCAGGTCCACCTCCGGCGGCATGGCTTGCGCAGCCCACGCGCACAGGCTCAGCCACAGCCACACCCAGGGAGCGCGCCGGCACGGAAACACACGCCATCGAGCGGCCCACTGCCTCATGCCGACGATGATCGCACGGCTACACTGCGCCCATGTTGTCGACATGCCCGCCGTGGCAGTTTCCAGGGCCGGGTGCGAGGCGTCCGGCCGCATGGGCCGCCACCCGATGGGGGAGCTCGTGAGCGCGCGCGTGCTGGCTTTCGACACCTCGACCGAGGCTCTGGCCGTG
>Ga0316613_10000658_pt1 | contig 26083 bp, 23 predicted proteins | sample OWC_soil_day10_C_2_FD_207647 | JGI IMG/M metagenome (GOLD analysis project Ga0316613, IMG submission 207647) | Wetland soil microbial communities from Old Woman Creek delta, Ohio, United States - OWC_soil_day10_CT_b | ecosystem: Environmental > Terrestrial > Soil > Wetlands | place: USA: Ohio...
CTTCCACGCAGATTCCGCAACCCTTGCAGTAGTCGTAGTTGAACTCGAACTTCTTGCCTGGCCCGAGCTTGATCACCGCGTTGTCCGGGCAGACGCCGTAGCAGTTGTCGCACTCGAAGCAGTTGCCGCAGGACAGGCAACGACGCGCTTCAAACAAGGCCGTGCCCTCATCCAGGCCGCTCACCACTTCGTCGAAGCTGGTCTGGCGACGGATGATGTCGAGCGTCGGGCGCACGGTTTTCGGTGCGTCGGTGTAGTACCAGGAATTGAGCTTGTCGAAGGTGGCGAGCTCGTTCTTTGGTGGCTTCACGTAGTCGCCGCCGTTGAGCCAGGCATCGATATGGCGCGCGGCCTTCTTGCCGTGGCCGACAGCGACAGTAACGGTGCGGTCGGAAGGCACCATGTCGCCGCCGGCGAAGATGCCGGCGTGGCCTGTCATCATGTTCTTGCCGACCACGACGACGCCGTTCTTGATCTCCAGACCAGGCACGCCGTCGAGCAGCGAGAGGTCCACGTCCTGACCCAGTGCCAGGATCAGCGAATCGGCTTCCAGTGTTTCAAATTCGCCTGTCGCGATGGGGCGGCCTTCCTCGTCGAGCGTCATCTTCTCGACCGTGATCGCGCCGTCTTCCATGCTCTTGATGGTTGAGAGCCACTTCATCATCACGCCTTCTTCGAGCGCCTCTTCAACCTCGAAATCGTGCGCCGGCATCTTTTCGCGGGTACGGCGGTAGACGATGATCGTTTCTTCCGCACCCAGTCGCTTGGCGGTCCGAGCCACGTCGATTGCGGTATTGCCGCCACCGTACACGATCACGCGCCGACCCAGCATCGGCTTCTCTTCGCCTTCCATGCTGCGCAGCACGGTCGCCGCGTCGAGAATCTTGGACGATTCACAAGCCGGGATGTTGGTGCGCTTGCCGATATGTGCGCCCACTGCCAGGAACGTGGCGTCGAACTTGCCTTCCTTCATGGTGTCGAGAATGTTGTCGACCTTGGTGTTGAGCTTGAGCTCGACACCCATGTTGACGATGCGCTGGACTTCACCGTCGAGTACTTCGCGCGGTAGGCGGTACGACGGAATGCCGAAACGCATCATGCCGCCAGCGAATGGGCCGGCTTCCATGATGGTGACACTGTGGCCATGACGACGTAGTTGATAGGCTGCAGATAGGCCCGACGGACCGGCGCCAACAACCAGCACGCGTTTGCCGCTTTCCTTGGCTGGCTTGTCGAATTGCCACTCGAGTTTCAGTGCCTCGTCGCCGAGAAAGCGTTCGACCGAGTTGATGCCGACGGCCGAATCGAGCTGGCCGCGGTTGCAGGCGTTTTCGCACGGGTGGTAGCACACGCGACCCATCACTGCCGGCAGCGGATTTTCTTCGGTCAGTGTCTTCCAGGCCTGGTGGTAGTCGCCCGATTCGGCGTGGTACAGCCAGCCTTGCGTGTTCTCGCCGGCCGGGCAGGCGTTGTTGCACGGCGGCATGCGCTGCAGGTAAACCGGCTTGAAGGTGCGCCAGCTGCCGGTCTTGTTGGCCAGCGACGAGCCTACGTCCAGCGTAATCGCGAACGGCTTGTTGATTTCCTTGTTCATTCTCTCTATTCCTCGCGCTTACTTGGCTTCGGCGATCAAGCCGAACTTGCGGATGTTGCGGTCGGCCACTTCCTGGAAACGGGCGATGACCTCGACCTTCGGCTGCTTGCCAAACAGGTGGGCGAAACGGCGTTGCGGCTTCAGGTATTCCTCGACCGGCGTTTTCACGCGGATCGGGGAAACATTGACCACTTCGCCATGTTCCGCTTCATAAACCGGGAACAGCCCGGTTTCCTTGGCGAGCCGTGCCAGACGGATCGTGTCGTGGCTGGCCGAGCCCCAGCCTAGCGGGCAGGGAACGAAGATGTGGATGTAACGCGCGCCGCGGAATTCCATCGCGCGCTTCACCTTGGCTTCCAGATCGTGCAGGTCGGCGACCGTCGCGGTGGCGACATAGGGAATGCCGTGCGCCATCGCGAGTTGCGGCATGTTCTTGCCTTGGCCCCAGGCATTGCCCGGCTCTTCGCCGACCGGCATGGTGGTCGCGGTGCGTGCGGCCGGCGGCGTGGCGGACGAGCGTTGCACGCCGGTATTCATGTAGGCTTGGTTGTCGTAGCAGATGTAGAGCACATCATCGTTGCGCTCGAACATGCCGGACAGACAGCCGAAGCCGATGTCGGTCGTGCCGCCGTCGCCGCCCTGGGCGATCACGCGCACTTCCTTGCGACCCTTGACCTTCATCGCTGCTGCTACGCCGGTCGCAACCGCTGCGGTATTGCCGAACAGCGAGTGGATCCAGGGAATCTGCCACGAGGTTTCCGGATACGGGGTCGAGAACACTTCCAGGCAGCCGGTGGCGTTGCACGCGATCATCTGGTTGCCGGTGGCCTTCATCGCGGCATCGATCGCATAACGCGCGCCGAGCGCTTCGCCGCAGCCCTGGCAAGCGCGATGGCCCGAGTTCAGCGAGTTGGTGCGTTCGATTTCGGATTGCACCGAGCGCTGCTCCGGCGGCAGCAGGCGGTTGCCGATGGTGAAGGTGCCGGTCTGGTAAAACTTGAGTGGTTGGTATGCCATGTCTGAAATCTCCTCGTTAACCCATGCTGCCGGAACGCACTTTGCCGATGTCGCGCAAAATGTTTTCGGCGATCGGACCGGAACGGCGCGATTTGCGCTCGCGTTCCAGTTCGCGGTTGACGCTGTTCCATTCCAGATCGAGGAAGTGCAGCGGTTCGAGTTGGTCGTGCATGGCCTGACGGAATACGCGGTGCAGCGAGCTGCGCAGGATGTTGCGACCACCGAGGCCAGCAACCACGGTGTAGATCTTGGTGTCGAGGCCGTCCATGGCCAGACGCACGTCGGTGGCGACGATGCCGCCGATACCCACGGCCAGACTCTTCTCCAGCACCACGATGCGGCGCGCATGCGACAGCGCGCGGCGGATCGCTGCAATCGGGAATGGACGGAACGAAGTGATGCCGAGCACGCCGATCTTGATGCCGTCTTCGCGCATCTCGTCGATGGTGTCCTTAATCGTGCCCAGCACCGAGCCCAGCGCGATGACCACGGTTTCGGCATCGTCGAGCTTGTATGGACGGATCAGGCCGCCGGATTCGCGGGCAAAGATTTCCTTGAATTCGGTGGAGATTTTCGGGATCAGCTCCAGCGCCTGCATCTGCTTGGCGTGCGCCAGATAGCGCACTTCGGTAAAGGCTTCCGGACCGACCATCGCGCCGATCGAGACCGGGCTGGCCGGATCGAGCACCTGGCGCGGCACGTACGGCGGCAGGAATGCATCGACCTGTTCCTGGCTCGGCATGTCGACGCGTTCGTAGGCGTGGGTCAGGATGAAGCCGTCCATGCACACCATCACCGGCAGGCTGAGTTCTTCAGCCAGCTTGAAGGCCTGGATATGCAGGTCGAGCGCTTCCTGGTTGTTTTCGGCGAAGATCTGGATCCAGCCGCAGTCACGTTGCGACATCGAATCGGTGTGGTCGTTCCAGATGTTGATCGGCGCACCGATGGCGCGGTTGGCCACGGTCATCACGATAGGCAGGCCGAGGCCCGAGGCGTTGTATACGGCTTCGGCCATAAACAACAGGCCCTGCGAGGCGGTGGCGGTGTAGGTGCGAGCACCGGCGGCGGATGAGCCGATCGCGACCGACATCGCGGCGAATTCGGATTCGACGTTGATGTACTCGCAATTCTGGATGTCGCCGGCTTTGACCATCTCTCCCAGACCTTCAACGATGTGGGTCTGCGGGGAAATCGGGTAGGCACAGATCACTTCCGGGCGGCATAGTCCGACCGCTTCGGCAACGGCGTGGGAGCCTTCAGTCTGCTTAAGCATGGGTGACCTCCTGCGCGGCTTGGGCGATGTTGTAGGCTTCGGTAGCGGCGGCAATGTTGCCGGCGGCGACCTTGCCGGAGAATTTGTCGCGGATGGCGGCGGCGACGGAATCGATCGAGATCAGGCCGGAGGCGGCCGCGAAGGCGCCGAGCAGCGGTACATTTGGCACCGGGCGACCGACGTGCTTCAGCGCGAGATCGGTGGCCGAGACGGTCAACAGGCGTTCGGGACGGAATTTTTTGGCGAAATCGCCCAAACCCAGTTCCTCGAAGCTCTTGTTGGTGTTGATGATGATGTAGCCTTCGCTCTTCAGGCCGGCGAAGACATCCACCTGGAACAGCAAGGTCGGATCCTGGATGATGAGTGCATCCGGTTCGATGATCGGCTCGCGCAGGCGGATTTCCTTGTCATCAATACGGCAGAATGCAACCACCGGCGCACCGGTGCGCTCGGAGCCAAAGCTTGGGAAAGCTTGAGCATTGCGCCCCTCCAAAAAGGCAGCGATCGAGAGCATTTCAGCCCCCGTCACTACCCCTTGGCCGCCACGGCCGTGGATTCGTACTTGAAACATCAATAAATCTCCTTCCAGTGAGGATTGCTACATGCGTAAAGGCTGCATGCCGGTATGACCAAAGCGCATCGGTTCTGGATTAGGCAGGTGTATTGATCGCAAAGTTAAGTCCAATACCCGCGCGGGTTGCCCAGTACGGGCCGCATCCCTATGGCAATGGCTCTCTTTGCGCAAAACAACCCGCCATCCCTGATGAGTGGATGTGCCGGTTTTGCCGCAAAAAGCGGCAATTTCTTGGAGATCAAATGTAAGTAACTTGGCTCGATGCGTGAGGGGCATTCAAGACGCAACTTGGGCGCGAATAAATGCTGGATCTGGCACGGATCAATAAACTGGGTGCGAGGACTGTGTGCTGAAAATCCTGTATTACTCCACCGGGCAGACTAGTCCGGCTGGGGCCGCACTGATCTGTCCTGTACAGGACTTGCTCGTGACACAACAGACTGCATGAACTTGGCAGCACGGTGTTGTTGGCTGGCTTCGTGGCATCTGACCTCTAAAGCAGGATCGGGTTGCATTGATCATGTTTTGGACGAAAGAATGCCAAAAAGCCTGTAAGGCAAAAACCAACTTGCCGTGCAGAAACTTTGATTTTTTAAGATGTTATTTCAGTAGCTGTTTCAACTGAACCAACTACTGAAATAACGTCTCGGCACTTTGTTGCATACCTACCTATAAGCCTAGTTGCAACGGGGCGGATGATGCAGGATTTGCCGGCAGCCGTTAATGATCGAGATCAAACTTTGCCAAGCCGCAAATCCAAAACATCAGGGCTTGTCGCAATACAACCTCGTTTTGGATACCGCGGATGAATCTTGCATTCATTGCGCAAAACAGAAGATGATTGATATCAAATTTGGTTTAAAAGGGACATCAATGTTGACTAATTTTCGCATGCGTCCCAAGGAACGTTCATGTTTTATTACCTGCTGAAACGCGTGTTGTTGATGTTTCCCACCTTGCTGGGCGTGCTGCTGGCCACCTTCGTGGTGATCCAGTTCGTGCCGGGCGGACCGGTGGAGCAGGTCATGTACGAGCTGAAAGGGCGCGGCTCGGGCGAGGCGGCCGCGCAGTCGTCCAGCCGTTTCTATCAGGGCGCCAAGGGCGTGGATGCGGAAAAACTGGCCGAGATCAAGGCGCTGTATGGATTCGACAAACCGGCGCCCGCGCGCTTCATGGACATGTTGAACCGTTTTGCCCGTTTCGACCTGGGGGAGAGCTGGTTTCACCATGCGGATGTCTGGTCGCTGATCAAATCCAAGTTGCCGGTTTCCATGAGCATCGGGCTGAGCAGCTTTTTCCTGGCCTACCTGATTGCCGTGCCGCTGGGCGTGGCCAAGGCGGTGCGCCACGGCAGCCGTTTCGATCTGGTGAGCACGCTGATCCTCATGGCCGGTTATGCGATTCCCAGTTTCGTGCTCGGCGTGGTGTTGCTGGTGCTGTTCGGAGGTGGCAGTTTCTGGCAAGTTTTTCCGCTGCGCGGGCTGACTTCCGACAACTGGGCCCAACTGACGCTGATGGGCAAGGTAATGGACTACCTCTGGCATCTGGCCTTGCCGGTAATCGCTATGACGGTGGGCAGCTTCGCCAGCCTGGCCATGCTGACCAAGAACACTTTTCTGGAAGAAATCCGCAAGCAGTACGTGATGACCGCGCGCGCGAAGGGACTGTCCGAGCGACGTATCTTCTGGAAGCACATTTTCCGCAATGCACTGATTCCCTTGCTGGTCGGCTTGCCAGAGGCTTTTTTGGCGGCGTTTTTCACCGGCAGCATCCTGATCGAAACGTTGTTTTCGCTCGATGGCCTGGGGCTACTCTCGTATGAGTCCATCCTGCGCCGCGATTATCCTGTGGTGCTCGGTGCGCTGTATTTCTTCACCCTGCTGGGCCTGATTGGCAAGCTGGTTTCCGATCTTTGCTACGCACTGGTCGATCCGCGCGTCGGCTTTGAAGGGGCGCAGCGATGAGCCCGGTCATCGGTTATTGGGGCAGGGCGTGGCTGCGTTTCAAGGCACAGCGGCGTGCGTACTGGAGCCTGATGCTGTTTGCGCTGCTGTTCGTTATGAGCCTGGCGGCAGAGTTGCTTTCCAATGAGCGGCCGTTGCTGGTGCACTACCAGGGTGCTTATTACACGCCACTGCTGCGTGATTATCCGGAAACTACCTTTGGCGGCGATTTTCCGACGCCGACGGATTATCTCGATCCTTTCATTCGTGCCCAACTGGCACAGCCCGGCAACTGGGCGCTGTTCCCGCCCAACCGTTATGGCGCGAATACGATCAACTACTTTGCACCCAGCCCCAATCCCGCGCCACCGTCGGCAGAAAACTGGCTGGGGACGGATGATCGAGGGCGCGATCTGTTGGCGCGTCTGCTGTATGGATTCAGGGTGTCGGTGCTGTTCGGGCTGGCACTGACTGCGGCGGGCAGTGTACTGGGCGTGCTGATCGGCGGCGTGCAGGGCTATTTTGGCGGGCGGATCGATCTGGCCGGACAGCGGCTGACGGAAATCTGGATGTCGCTGCCAGAGCTGTATCTGCTGCTGATCTTTGCCTCGATCTTCGAGCCGAGCCTGACGATTCTGCTGATCATCATGACCGTGTTTGGCTGGATGGGGTTGGCCGACTACGTGCGCGCCGAATTCCTGCGCACGCGCAACCTGGAATACGTGACCGCAGCGCGCGCACTGGGCTTGAGCGATTGGCGGATCATTCGCCGCCACGTGTTGCCCAACAGCCTGACACCGGTGCTGACCTTCATGCCGTTTCGCATGAGTGCGGCGGTGCTGGCGTTGACCAGCCTGGATTTTCTCGGGCTGGGCGTGGCCGGGCAGTATCCGTCGCTGGGCGAGTTGCTGGCGCAAGGCAAGGCCAACCTCGATGCCTGGTGGATCTCGCTCTCCGCCTTTGGTGTGCTGGTGGGTATGCTGCTGTTGCTGATCTTTATCGGCGAAGGCCTGCGCCAGGCATTCGATACGAGAGCGGGTTGACTGCCGCAATCAGGACATCAGGACCATGAGCAATGGCGAGGTGCAGGCGGCGAGCACGGTCGAGAGAATCAGGCTGCTGGCCGTGGTGCTTTCCATGCTCTGGAGGTGGCGCGCCATCAGGTAGACATTGGCGCCGGTGGCGATCGACGCCATCAAGACCACCACACGGGTTTCCATTGCCGGCAGCTTGAGCATCATGGCGATGGACCAGACGGCCAGCGGGTGCGCGACCAGCTTGAGCAGCGCGATGGAAATCGGTTGACGCCAGTCGGCGCTGACGCCGAACTCGGCAAGCCCCATTCCCAGCGCGATCAAGGCCATCGGCGCGGCGGCCGTGCTGACCATGCCGAGCGTCGTGCACACGAGTTGCGGCAGTTTCCAGCCGGTGAGGCCCCAGGCGGCACCGAGCAGGATCGCGGCCACGACCGGGTTGGTCAGCACGCTGATCAGCGTCTTGCGGAAACCCTGGACCGACAGGTTGCCGTGCCGCGACCATTCGACCGAGATCGTGACCAGGGTCCAGAGAATCAGGGCATTGAACACGATCACCAGCGCAACGGAAGGGAGCGCAGCATCGCCGAGCAGCATCTTGGCAATCGGCAGGCCCAGCATCACGTTGTTGGAAAAAATGCCGCCGAGCGCAAACACCGACTGGGCCGTGCCATCCAGGCGGAAGACTTTCCAAGCTACCAGCCTGCCCAGCGCAAACACCAGGAAACAGCCGCCAAAGAAGGCGATCAGCAGTCGTGCATCCACCGGCGGCAGTTTGGAGAAATCGCTCAGCAACTGGAACAATAGGGCGGGCAGGGCGAGGGTGAAGACAAACTTGGACAATGCCTCCGACATGCTTTTGGGCCAGTGCGCCACTCGCATCACGCCATAACCGACAAAAACCAGGATAAACAGCGGGGCCGAAAGCGTGATCTGGTGAAAGAGTGTCGACATGGTGGAGTCATGAGAGCGAGGGGTGGCAAATTCTATCGCATATTAATGCTGGCGTTTGGCGAACGAAGTCCGGTCAAATTACCGGGCTGGTCGTAGAATCAGGGTTAGTTGTCACACGGGACCAGGGCCATGTTCTCCGAAATCAACCACTTCGCCTTGCTGGGCACCTTGCTGCAGCAAATGTGCGTCTATCTGGTGATCGCCTATTTGTTGAGCAAAACGCCGCTGTTTGCTCCGCTGATGCAGGTGACGGTGCGCTTGCCGCACAAGGTGGTCTGCTACCTGGTGTTTTCCGCCTTCTGCATCATGGGTACCTATTTCGGTTTTCAGGTCGAGGGCGCCATTGCCAATACCCGGGCGATTGGCGCGGTGCTGGGCGGGATTCTGGGCGGGCCGTGGGTTGGGCTGGCGGTGGGGTTGACCGGCGGCTTGCACCGCTATTCCCTCGGCGGCTTTACGGCCGAGGCCTGTGCTGTGTCCACGACGGCCGAAGGCCTGATCGGCGGTCTCTTGCATCTGTACCTGATGCGCCGGCAGCGCGCGGACTTGTTGCTTAATCCCGCGCTGGTGCTGGGAACCACGCTGTTTGCCGAAGCGGTGCAGATGATCATTCTGCTGGTGATGGCAAAACCGTTTTCCCAGGCGGTGTTGCTGGTCGAGCACATTGCCTTTCCCATGCTGACCACCAATTCGATTGGTGCGGCGCTGTTTATGCGGCTGATTCTGGACCGCAAGGAAACCCTGGAAAAATACTCGATTGCCTTTTCGGCCAAGGCCTTGCGCATTGCCGAGCGTTCGGTCGGCGTGCTGATGCAGGGTTTCAATGAAGCCAACTGCACACGCATGGCCAATATCATCCGCGAGGAAACCGGGGTGGGCGCGGTGGCGATCACCGATTGCGAAAAACTGCTGGGTTTTGTCGGTATCGGTGCGGATCACCATCTGCCGGGAACGCCGATTTCATCGCCGCACACCTTTTATGCGATCCAGAACAACGAGGTGGTCTACGCCGACGGCGGGACGATTCCCTACCGCTGTTCCATCTCGAAAGATTGCAAGCTCGGCTCGACCCTGGTGATTCCGCTGCGGGGCGAGGGCAACCGGGTGATCGGCACGATCAAGCTGTATGAACCCAAGCGGCGGCTGTTTTCCAACCTGAACCGTACGCTGGGCGAGGGCATCGCCCGCCTGCTTTCCAACCAGATCCTGGCCGGCAAGATCGAGGAACAGAAGCAGTTGCTGGCGCAGTCAGAAATCAAGCTGCTGCAGGCGCAGATCAACCCGCATTTCCTGTTCAATGCGCTCAATACCCTGGCGGCGGTGATTCGGCGCGATCCGGAAGAGGCGCGCAAGCTGGTGCAATATCTTTCCACTTTTTTCCGCAAGAGCCTCAAGCGCGCCAACAATGAAGTCACGCTCAAGGATGAAATCGAGCATGTCGATGCCTATCTGCATATCGAGCTGGTACGCTTTGCCGGTCGCCTGGATGTTGAAATGGCCGTTCCGGACGAGTTGCTGCATCTGCGCTTGCCGGCGTTTACCCTGCAGCCGATCGTTGAAAATGCCATCAAATACGGCATTTCCCAGTTGATCGAGCCGGGCCAGATCAAAATTCGTGCTCAGCGCCAGGATGGTGTGCTAACGCTGATGATCGAAGACAATGCCGGCTTGTACAACCCGCAACCGGGTGGGGATGGTTTGGGAATGAATCTGGTCGACCGACGCATCAAGATTCGTTATGGCACGGCTTACGGTGTCGAAGTAAATTGCAAGCCGGAAAGCTGGACCCGCGTGTATATTCGTTTGCCGATTGAGGAAGAGATTGCGCATGCTCACAGCGTTGATTATTGATGACGAGGCACCCGCCCGCGAAGAACTCCGCAGCCTGCTGGAAGCCTTTCCGGATATCGAGGTAGTGGGCGAATGCGCGAATGCCATCGAAGGGATTTCCGCGATTCACCGCTTGCGCCCGGACGTGGTGTTTCTGGATATCCAGATGCCGCGCGTCAGCGGCCTGGAAATGGTCGGCATGATCGAAGCCTCGGCACTGCCGCAGATCGTGTTCGTGACGGCCTACGATGAGCATGCCTTGCGTGCCTTTGAAGAACACGCCACGGATTACCTGCTCAAGCCGATAGAGCCCGAGCGTCTGGCCAGAACGCTGGACTGGCTGCGTAGTGGTAGCCGGCAAACCAGCGCTGCGCTGCTGGCCCAAGGGCAAACACTGCGCCAGATTCCCTGTTCCGGGCGCAACCGGATTTTCCTGATCGGACTGGATGAGGTGGAGTACATCTATACCGATGTTTCCGGCGTTCAGGTTGTGGGGCTCAACAAGCAAGGGATGACCGAGCTGACCCTGAAAGTCCTGCAGGAGCGCACGCCGCTGATCCGCTGTCACCGGCAATACCTGGTCAACGTGGACCATATCGCTGAAATTCATCTGCTGGAAAATGGCGCTGCTGAAATCATCACGCACAACGGCAAAAAGGTACCGGTGAGCCGCCGGCATTTCAGGCATCTGAAAGATAGCCTCGGCATGCCTTGAATCTTTTGTAGCAAATCCCTCAAAACCGCCGCCGCTCAATTCCCTTGGCTACCGCTTAATCCCACCCGTTGCCGCTCGCTGGATTCCTGCAACCTGCGAAAACACATCAGCATAAAGTAACTGTAGCCAGACTATTTGCCGGGAATTGATGAGCAGGAAGCTGGCCCGTTGACCTGATGTTGTTAACAGAAGAGGGGTTTTTCATGAACAAACTGAAGGAATCGATAGGCTGGATAGCGGTCGCATTAGCGGGCGCCATCGCATTTGCCTACATAGCATTGAATCGTGGCGAGAATGTGAGTGCCATCTCGCTGGTGGTGGCTGCAGTAGCCACTTATTTTATCGCTTACCGTTATTACGGCCTGTATATCGCCAACAAGGTACTGAGTGTGGACCCCACACGCATGACCCCGGCGTGGAAGCACAATGATGGTCTGGATTATGTGCCGACCAACAAGTGGGTGCTGTATGGCCACCACTTCGCTGCAATTGCGGGTGCCGGTCCGCTGGTAGGCCCGGTTCTGGCGGCACAGATGGGCTATCTGCCCGGCATGATGTGGATTCTGGCAGGCGTGGTTCTGGCTGGCGCCGTTCAGGATTTCATGGTGCTGTTCATTTCTTCGCGCCGCGATGGCCGCTCGCTCGGTGATCTGATCAAGACCGAGCTCGGCGTGATTCCCGGTGTGATTGCCTTGTTTGGCGCTTTCCTGATCATGGTGATCATCCTCGCCGTGCTGGCGATGATCGTGGTCAAGGCGCTGGCTGATTCGCCGTGGGGTACCTTCACGGTGGCAGCGACGATCCCGATCGCAATCTTCATGGGCATTTACCTGCGCTACATCCGCCCGGGCAAGATCGGTGAAATCTCGATTGTCGGCTTCATTCTGTTGATCGCTGCCATTCTGCTGGGTGGTCAAGTGGCCGCGAGCCCGACCTGGTCTGCGATGTTCACCTTTGATGGTAAGCAACTGACCTGGATGCTGATCGGTTATGGCTTTGTGGCTGCGGTTCTGCCTGTGTGGCTGCTGCTCGCACCGCGCGATTACCTCTCCACCTTCCTCAAGATCGGCACCATCACCGGCTTGGCTGTCGGCATCCTGTTCGTTGCACCCAACATGCAGATGCCTCCGCTGACCAAGTTCATCGATGGTACCGGCCCGGTCTGGTCTGGTAGCCCGTTCCCGTTCCTGTTCATCACCATTGCCTGCGGCGCGGTATCAGGTTTTCATGCGCTGATTTCTTCCGGCACTTCGCCCAAGCTGCTCGACAATGAACGCAATGCTGCGTTTATCGGTTACGGCGGCATGCTGATGGAATCGTTCGTGGCCATCATGGCGCTGGTTGCTGCTTCGGTGATTGATCCGGGCGTGTACTTCGCGATGAACAGCCCGGGCGCAGTGATCGGCAAGACGGCCGTTGAAGCCGCGCAAGTAATCTCGCAATGGGGCTTTGTGATTACCCCGGATGTGTTGCTGCAAACCGCAACGGATGTGGGCGAGAAGAGCATCATCTCGCGTGCAGGGGGCGCGCCGACGCTGGCTGTCGGCATGGCGCACATCATTTCCGGCGCTCTCGGCGGCAAGGGCATGATGGCGTTCTGGTATCACTTCGCCATTCTGTTCGAAGCCCTGTTCATCCTGACCGCAGTGGATGCCGGTACTCGTGCGGGCCGTTTCATGCTGCAAGACTTGCTGGGTACATTTATTCCCTCGCTCAAGCGTACCGACAAGCTGGTGCCCAATCTGCTGGCAACCGGTCTGTGCGTGATGTTCTGGGGGTACTTCCTGTACCAGGGCGTGGTCGATCCGCTGGGTGGCATCAACACCCTGTGGCCGCTGTTCGGTGTGGCCAACCAGATGCTGGCTGCGGTGGCGCTGATCCTGTGTACCGTTGTGCTGTTCAAGATGAAGCGCGAACGCTACGCCTGGGTCACCATCCTGCCGACGTGCTGGTTGCTGGCATGTACCCTGACCGCAGGCTGGCAGAAGATTTTCCATGCCAAGCCTTCGATCGGCTTCCTGGCGCAGGCCAGCCGCTACAGCAAGGCCATCGAAAGCGGCCAGTTGCTCGCGCCGGCCAAGAGCGTTGCCCAGATGCAGCAGGTGGTCCTGAACCAGTACATCGATGCAGGGCTATGCGCACTGTTCATGTTCGTGGTGATCTCGATCCTGTTCTTTGGTGTCCGCGCTTGTATGAAGGCTTATGCCTTGAACCATCGCACCGACAAGGAAACGACGTTTGAAGCGCTTCCTGAAGGCGCATCGGTGTAACGCCTGTGTTCAGCGATCTGGCAAAAATGGGCAAGTATCTCGGACAGGCCGCCAAAATGATGGTCGGCCAGCCCGATTACGAAGCCTATGTGCAACACATGCGGCTCACGCACCCGGAGCGCACGCCCATGACTTACGAAGAGTTCTTTCGTGAGCGTGAGAATGCCCGCTACGGGGGCGGCAGCGGCAAGTGCTGCTAAGCGAACGTCGCCCGGAATCTGGCTCAAACGGATTCCGGGTTTTTGTTTCTGGTTCTTGAAATTGAATACAGGACGTCATCATGTCTCTACCCATTCCTGTCACCGTGCTCTCCGGCTTCCTGGGCGCAGGCAAAACCACCCTGCTCAACCGCCTGCTGGCCGCGCCGCATGGCGAACGCATTGCCGTGGTGGAAAACGAATTCGGGGCCGTTGGCATTGATAGCGACCTGATCGCGCCCAGTGCGACGACGGTGATCGAGCTGGCCAACGGCTGCATCTGCTGCAGCGTGCGCGGCGAACTGTCTACAGCACTGGTTGAATTGCTGGCCCGGCACGATGCCGGCGAGTTGGCATTTGATCGCCTGATTATTGAAACCACGGGTCTGGCTGATCCGGCGCCGGTGGTGCAAACCTTTTTCTGGGAAGATGCGCTGCGCGAGCGTTTTGTGCTCGATGGCGTGATTACCTTGGTGGATGCCTGCCACTTTGATGAACAGTTCGAGCGCGAGCGGGTGGCCGCCTCGCAAGTGGGCTTTGCCGATCGCCTGCTGATTACGCGCGCCGATCTGGTCGATGCCGAAGAAATCGAAGCGTTGACCCGCAACCTGGGCAAGATCAATGCCCGTGCGCCGGTGATCGTGGCCGGCAGCGCCGCGGAAGACTGGCGCGATCTGTTTGCTATCGGCGGATTTTCGCTCGACGAGCGTGGGCTGCAAATTCGCCCCGTCAGCCAGAGTAAGGCCAGCCTTTTCAATCCCCTGCGCCGTTCGTGGGATGACGCGATTTCGTCCCTGGTACTGGAAAGCGATGTGCCGCTGGATCTCGCCGCCATTTCGGTTTTTGTCGACAATCTGATTGAAACGCATCACCTTGATCTGTTGCGCTACAAAGGCATTCTGGCGATCGCCGATGAATCGCGGAAGCTGATTTTCCAGGGCGTGCACCGCATTGCCGGCTACGATTACGGCCGCGAGTGGGGCATGGACGAAACGCCGGTCAGCCGGATCGTCCTGATCGGCCGCCAGTTGCCGGCCGAGTCCTTGCGCGAAGGTTTTATGGCTGCACAGTCCCGCTCACGGGTTGCGGGTGTGCCGGTCGACGGCTGAAGGTTGGCCGATGGGGTTTGATGACGGCGGATTCAGGCCGCCATCCTGACCGGTATCCGCCTTGATCCGAAGGTTCCCTGGTGCTGGCCGAATCGTCCCACCAGCGCTGCGCCGCAGTCGGGGCAGGTGCCGGTCTCGGTGAGGCGGTATTCGGTGATGTTGTAGCCGGCGCGCCGGATCAGGACAGCATGACAGGAGGCACAGTGGGTAATGCCGCCTTCGAAGTTGTAGATGTTGCCCAGGTACACGTGATGCAAACCGGCCTGTAAAGCGATCTCGCGCGCGGCGATCAGGGTATGGGCCGGAGTGGGCGGGTGGTCGAGCATTTTCCAGTCCGGGTGGAACGCCGTGAAATGCAGCGGCACGTCCGGCCCGAGTTCGCGCATGATCCACTGGCTCATGGCTTCGAGTTCTTTCGGATCGTCGTTTTCGCCCGGTATCAGCAGCGTGGTGATTTCCAGCCAGACCTGGGTTTCGTGCTTCAGGTAAACCAAGGTATCGAGCACGGGTTGAAGGTGGGCGGCACCGCAGATGCGCACGTAGAATTCATCATTGAACGCTTTCAGATCGACATTGGCCGCATCCATCTTGGCAAAGAAATCTCGTCTTGCTTCGGTGCCGATGTAGCCGGCGGTGACCGCAACGGTATGGATGCCCAGCTCGTGGCAGGCGTCGGCGGTATCCATCGCGTATTCGGCAAAGACCACCGGGTCGTTGTAGGTAAACGCGACACTTTCCGCGCCGTAGGTTTTGCAGGCATTGACAATGGCATCGGGACTGGCTTGGTCGGCCAGCGTTTCCATCTCGCGCGATTTCGAAATATCCCAGTTCTGGCAGAACTTGCAGGCAAGATTGCAGCCGGCGGTGCCGAAGGAGAACACGCTGGAGCCAGGGTAGAAGTGGTTGAGCGGTTTCTTTTCGATCGGATCGATGCAAAAGCCGGAAGAGCGGCCGTAGGCCGTGAGTACAACGGCGTCACCCTGGCGCATCCGCACGAAGCATGCGCCGCGCTGGCCATCATGCAGCCGGCAATCGCGCGGACACAGATCGCATTGTATGCGCCCGTCTGGCAAGTGATGCTGCCAGCGCGGGGTCAGATTTCTTTCCATTTTCGCACCCGGTAGCGTTGTACGCTGAAACTTTCCATGGGCGTATCGCTCGGCAGGCCGGCCTTCAGTTTTAGATGGGCCAGAAACTGCGCGGGCGCTGGAAGTTGTTCCCAAACCTGGGGCAAGAACGTGGCTTGCCGCGATCCTGCTCTGATGATTACGCCATCCACGCCAGGTTCAAGTTTCTGCTGCAGATCCTTCTCGTCGCTGAAAGGAAGCGCTTCGGGCGGCGAAACCAGCGAAACCTCTACTTTGATTTTATTGAGCTCGTTAAGTTCCACCGCATAAAAACGCGGGTCGTGCAGGGCGGCTGCAACCGCATTGGAGCGTATATCGGCAATGAGCGGACGATACGCTTGCAGCGAGCCGATGCAGCCGCGCAACTGTCCCTCTTTCAACAGCGTGACGAAGGTGGCGCCAGGCTCCTTGAGCGGGGACAAGTCCGCAGGGGGCGGGCAGGGTGCGCCGCCCAAGGCTTCCTCGATCGCCGCGCGAGCCTGATGCAACAGTTCCTGGCCCAAGGCATCTTGATTCATGCATCCTCCGAAAAGGTGACGGCTGCATAACCTACGACCCGGCTTTTATCGCCTGCCGTATCTCCGGAATTGCGATAATCCAGCAGTTCACCTTTCAAGCCTAGTTCGTGCGCGAGCAAGAGCAAGCCGCGAATCGGCGCGCAGCCGCAGGCATCCTGGTCGCCAATATGGTTGTTGGTGCTGACAATGCGTTGCAAGGTGTCGGCATCCCGTGCCTGGGCCTGATCGTAGGGCAGGTAATGCGACAGGTCCGAGCTCACCACGATCAAGGTTTCCGGCCCGCCCCAGGCGAACTCCAGAACATCGGCAACATCCTGCGCACTGGCCAAGCCGACGATCAGGGGGACGAGCTTGAAGTCGTGCAGCACGCTCTGCAGAAAAGGCAGTTGCACTTCCAACGAGTGCTCGGCGGCGTGGCAGGCGGCCAGCGTGTGTATTTGCGGCAGGCGAGCGAGCCGGTTGCAAAATTCCAGATCCAGCGGCACGCTGCCTAGCGGCGTGGCAAAGGCCTCTGCGTCGGGCAAGGCCAGTCCGCGCACGGCGACGCGGTGCGAAGGGCCGAGCAGGATCACGCGCTCTATGCTGTCGGCCCAGGGTAGCAGGGCGTGATAAGCTGTGGCGGCGACCGGGCCGGAGTAGATGTATCCCGCATGCGGAACAATCAGGACTTTGGGCGCATGATTCGAAGGTTTGGTATGGGCTTGCGCCAGCAGATGCTTGATTTGGCCGGCCAGCTCGGCGGGGTCGGACGGATAGAAGTAGCCGGCAACAGCGGCAGGGCGAATGGAAGTCATGGCAAGCTTCTCCGCAGCAAAGTCCAGTCTCATCATAGACATCCCCTGTTTCTTGCTGTGCTGCAAAATAGGGAACAACAGGAACCGATTGTCGGATTGGTAAAACGCGATGCCCTTGCTGGAAATAGAAAATCTCGTTGTGCGCTTTGCCGGTGCCGGACAAACAGCGGTGAACGGTATCTCTCTGGCGTTGCCCGCGGGCGGCAAACTGGCGCTGGTGGGGGAGTCCGGCAGCGGCAAGAGCGTGACCGCGCGCAGCATCCTGCGCCTGGATTCCGGGGCCCAATATAGCGGCGCGATCCGCTTTGCTGGCGAGGATGTCCTGGCGATGGATGAGCAGCGGCTGCGTGCCATGCGCGGCAGACGGGTGGCGATGATTTTCCAGGAGCCGATGAGCGCGCTCAATCCGCTCTATTCCATCGGCAACCAGATCGATGAAGTGCTGCGATTGCACCGCGGCATGTCCGCGCATCAAGCCCGGCAGGAAACGCTGGCGCTGCTGGCACGGGTCGGCATTCCCGATCCGGCGCAGAAGGCCGAATCCTTTCCACATCAACTCTCCGGCGGGCAGCGTCAGCGGGCGATGATCGCGATGGCGTTGGCGGGCGAACCGGAGCTGCTGATCGCCGATGAACCCACCACGGCGCTGGATGTGACGCTGCAGGCGCAAATTCTTGAGCTGCTGGCCGAATTGCAGCGCGAACGCGCGATGACCGTGCTGCTGATCACCCACGATCTCAATCTGGTGCGCGGTTTTGCCGACCGGGTGGCCGTGATGCAGAACGGATGCATCGTGGAGACCGCGCCGGTCGCTGAGCTTTTTGCCGCGCCGCGCCAAGCCTACACGCGCGAGTTGCTGGCCAGCCGTCCTGCTCGCCTGGCCGCGCCCTTGGTGGATGCGTCGGCACAACTGTTGAGTGTCAAAGGCTTGGCGCAGACCTATCGCAAGCGCCGGTTCCTGCGCAATGAATATTTCCCGGCGTTGGCCCCGCTGGATTTCTCCCTGCGGCGCGGTGAAACGCTGGCCGTGGTCGGTGAATCGGGTAGCGGTAAAACCTCGCTGGCGCTGGCGCTGTTGCGTCTGGTGCCGGGGCATGCCGGGCAAATTGTCAGCGGCGGCGTGCGTTTCGATCAGCTGGCAGGCCGTGCCTTGCGCGCGGCGCGCAACCAGTTGCAGATCGTTTTCCAGGATCCGTTCGGGGCCTTGTCGCCGCGCCAGAATGTGGGCGAGATCGTGGCGGAAGGTTTGCTGGCGCATGCGCCGCAGTTATCAAGCACCGAACGGCGCGAACGTGCCGCAGCGGTGCTGGCGCAAGTCGGGCTGGATGGCACGCTGCTGGAGCGCTATCCGCACGAGTTTTCCGGCGGCCAGCGCCAGCGCATCGCCATCGCTCGCGCGCTGATCGTGAAGCCGGATGTGCTGGTGCTGGATGAGCCGACCTCGGCACTGGATGCCACGGTGCAAAAACAGGTGCTGGAATTGCTGGCAGACCTGCAGCGCCAGCATGGCATGGGCTATGTACTGATCACCCACGATCTGGGCCTGGTCCGTGCCCTGGCACACCAGGTACTGGTATTGCAGAACGGGCAACTGGTGGAAAGCGGCAGCGTCGAGGACGTGCTGGGCGCGCCGCAGCACCCGTATACGCGAACCTTGCTGGCGGCCAGCGGCATTGCCACGGGATGAAAAAACGCCAGCCGGATCCGGCTGGCGTTTTGATTTTGGGGCGTATTCTGGCTTATTCGGAAAATGCCGCTTGCAAATCATCCAGGGTCAGATGCCAGCGCTGCAGGATGTGGGCGAAAATGGCCATCTCCACTTCGCTGAAATCGTGGTCGGATTTGGCGATATCCAGGGCAAGCGCGGCAACCAGGACACGTTTTTTCGGGTCTTCCACGGTTTCCAGCAGATCGTCGATGCGCTGTTTGTCCACCAGGTGAATGTTGCCTTCTTCATCTGCCTCGTCGGAAAGGTCATTGCAGTAGGCTTGCAGAACCTGAATGAAATCCTTGCGGGTGATACCGAGCACCTCGTAGACATTGAGGTGGTCCAGTTCATCGATTTCCGACGGATCGAAGTTGCCATCGCCGATCAACTGCATGATCAGGATGCGGGCCATCGCCTGCGGGCTGTTGTACGGGTATTTTTTCATTTTGTTTGTCCTGCAATTGCAAGCAGCTCGCGGAAGGCGGTCGGCATGGCAACGCTGCGGCGCTTGTCATAGTCAAAAAACACGATAGCGGTCTTGGCGGCGGCAACGGGCCGGCCATCCTCTTTCGCTATCACTGCATAGTAAAGATCGAAGGATGCGCGGCTGATCTCGCCCACCCGTAATTCAATGCGCAGCGTCTCGCCAAGGAAAGCTTCGCTCTGGAACACGATTGCGGCATCGGCGAGTATAACGCCGGCACCACCCAAGTCACGTTCATCCTGGTAGCCCTGTGCGCAAAACCATGCCAGACGGGCCTCATGCAACAGACCGAGAAGCGCATCATTGCCAAGATGGTTGCCATAGTTCAGGTCGGTGACCCTGACGGCGAGCTCTGCTGAAAATACGGTTGTTTCAGGCAGTTCAAGGCGCAGTCGCGGCATTTTCGGCTTCATTGGTTAGCAGGAATACCGCTCGAGTGTATCTGCTAGTTGTAATGTGGGCAACGCGGGGTTCGATTTGCTAGATTGAAATTCCCTACTAGCTAGAAAGGATTCCATCATGTACCAACATATCCTGGTCCCTGTCGATGGCAGCAATACGAGTCAGGCCTCGCTGCTGGAAGTGGCGAACTTTGCTCGAGTGTGCCCGAGTGCGGTAATTCGTCTTGTCCATGTAGTCGATATGATGCAAGCAACTTCAAGCATGAGCGAATTTGCCAGCAACGCTATCCCACTGACGAAACTGGAAGATGACATCAAGAAGGAAGGACAAGAAATTCTTGATCGTGCGTTAGCCACAGCCAAAGAAGCCGGTTTTACTCCGGAAACTGCTTTGCTTGAGAGTTATGGCAAACCCACTCCTGAAATGCTTCTGGAAGCGGCAGATACCTGGAGCGCAGACATCATCATCATGGGCACGCATGGCTACAGCGGGTTGACACATCTGTTGCTGGGGAGTGTGACTGACGGCGTAATCCGCCACTCAACGGTGCCTGTATTGCTGGTGCGAGGCAAAGGATAGTACTGGGCGTGAAGGGGGGCGTTTTTATCCGGATCGCGCATGCTGTCCGTAGTGTTGATGATGAAGTTTCCCCGGTGGGCTGGTAAAACGGCATCACAGATGGCTCCGGGGGCGTAATCGGGCAGCCCGGCCGCCTTTTTGCTAGACTTGAAGCACCAACCTTATGGGAGGAATCCATCATGTACCAACGTATACTGGTTCCGGTAGACAACAGCGTTACCAGTCGCACCGCTTTGGAAGAGGCTTTGCGTTTTGCCAAAAACGAAAAAGCCCAGTTGCGCTTGGTCCATGTGATTGATCTGGCCCAGTTTGCCTGGAGCGCGAACGAGTTTCTGGATGTGCCACAATTGCAGTCCGCCCTGAAAGAAGGCGGGCAAAAGATATTGAGTGAAAGCGCGCTGCTGGTTAAAGACTCCGGGGTTGAGGCAGAAACGGCATTGCTGGAGACTTGGGGCGGCATCCTTGCCAAGGCCATAGTCGAAGATGCCAAGGCTTGGAATGCCGAGCTGATCGTGATGGGCACTCACGGTTATGGCGGGTTGACCCACATGTTGCTGGGCAGCGTGGCCGAAGGCGTGATGCGTTATACGCCGGTGCCTGTTCTGCTGGTGCGCAATAAAGAGAAAAACGAATAAGGAATACGGGGTCAATTGACTGCAACAAAGCCTTTACATCACCGTCTGCGCGTTGAGGATCACGACCGGGACAGTGCCGGGTTGACCTATGTCTATCCGGTGGTTTCCCGACGGGCAGGCGGTGTTTCCGTGGGTATCAATCTCAATCCCAACAATGCCTGCAACTGGCAATGCCTCTATTGCCAGGTTCCTGACCTCAAGCGCGGCCCGGCCCCGCAGATCGATCTGGCACAACTTGAAGACGAGTTGCGCTGGATGCTGGGCCAGATCGTGCACGGTGATTTCATGCAGACACGCGTGCCGGAAGATGCGCGCAGACTCAACGATGTGGCCTTTTCCGGTAACGGCGAGCCGACCACCAGCAAGCAATTTGCCGAGTGCGTGGCGCTGGTTGGACGGGTGCTGAGCGATTTCGCGCTTGCCGGCAAGATCAAGTTGGTGCTGATCACCAACGGCAGCCAGCTGGACCGTCCTGACGTGCAATCTGCGCTCGCGCAGATGAAAAACCTCAATGGCGAAGTCTGGTTCAAGTTCGACCGCGCCCCGGATGGCCATTTCAATGCGGTGAATCAGGTGGTGCTGTCGCCGGTACAGGTGGCGCGTCGCCTCAAGGCTGCTGCCGGACTTTGCCCGACCTGGTTGCAAACCTGCATGTTTGCGCAAGATGGCCAATTGCCGGATGCCGTGGCGATCGCGGCATGGCTGGATTTCGTCAAATTGCGCCTGAACGAAGGGGTGCCTTTGCAGGGCGTGCTGTTGTACGGGCTGGCCCGCCAGCCGATGCTGCCCGGTGCCAGCGAGCACCTGAGTGCTGCGCCGGCCGAATGGATGGAAGGGTTGAAAGCGCAGATCGAAGCCTTGGGCTTGCCGGTGAAGTTGAGTGTGTAACCGCGCACGGCTTCTTGTCTGCCGGTAGCGTTCCGGTAATGGTTGTTTAGAACAAGCAGGCGTGCGGGGCTGAACCGGAACGGATCTGCTGGTCGATCTGATCCGCAGGCCCGGGTTTGCCATACAGGTAACCCTGGTAGGCCTGACAGCCATGGGCGGCAAGGAAATCCCGCTGTGCCACCGTTTCCACGCCTTCGGCAATCACCTCCAGACCCAAACTGCCGGCCAGGGAAATAATGGCTGTCACGATGGCGCGGTCATCCGCATCAATGGCAATGTCGCGCACAAAGCTCTGGTCGATCTTGAGCTGATCCAGCGGCAGGCGCTTGAGGTAGGCTAGCGACGAATAACCGGTGCCAAAATCGTCGATGGCAAATCCGATGCCCAGATTCCTGAGCGCCATCATGGTCCGGATGACTTTCTCCACATCTTCCAGTAGCAGGCTTTCAGTCAGCTCCAGTTTGAGGTGGGCAGGATGGGCGCCGCTGTGCTGCAGGGCTGATTTCACCTCGTCAATGAAATCGGGCTGGCGGAACTGGCCCGCGCTGATGTTGACAGACAGCACGAGATTTCGTGTGGCGGGACTCTTTGCCCAGATGGCGAGTTGATGACAGGCCGTGTCCAGCACCCAGCTGCCGATAGGCACAATCAGGCCGCTGTCTTCGGCCACGGGAATAAAAACCGCTGGCGAAACCATGGCCTGTCCTGGCGGTTGCCAGCGCAACAGGGCTTCAGCGCCGATCATGCCGCCGTTGGCATCCACCTGGGGCTGGTAATGAAGAAGCAACTCTCCTTCGGCCAGCGCCCGGCGCAGCCCGGCTTCCATCTCAACCCGCATATCGACGACGGCCTGCATCGCTGCATTGTAGAAACGGATGGTGTTTCGTCCGGCATCCTTGGCCTGGTAAAGAGCTATATCGGCCTGTTTCAGCAGGGTGTCAGCGCCTTTGTCCTGACCGCGAAACAGCGTGATTCCGATACTGGGCGTAATGTGGCGCGCTCCGCCCTGGAGCGGGATCGGTTGGCCGATGGCGAGGCGCAATTTTTCCGCGATGGTCTCGGCGATGGTTGCTGCTACCGCCTGTTCTGTGTGAAGTCCCTCGACCAACACCACGAATTCATCTCCGCCGAGGCGTGCTGTCGAGTCGGTTTCCCGCAATGTGCCGCTCAACCGACAGGCTACCTCGATGAGCAGTTCATCGCCGACGGCATGGCCACGCGTGTCGTTGACCGTTTTGAAGTGGTCGAGATCGAGCAACAGTACGGCGCCGAACTGGCCGGAACGCGCACTGGCCGCCAATGCCTGCTGCAGGCGATCAAGCAGCAGGTGGCGGTTGGGCAGGCTGGTCAAGGAATCGTAGAACGCGAGTTCAAGGATTTTGCGTTCCGCCTCTTTCGGATCGCTGATGCTGGAGAAGGTGCCCAAGTAATGCGTGATCCTGCCGACGGCATCACGGATACCCGAGATCGACAGCCACTCCGGATAGATGCCACCATCCTTGCGCCGGTTCCATATTTCGCCTTCCCAGTGCCCCTCGCGGGTAATGGCTTCCCACATCGTGCGGTAAAAGGTGACATCCTGCCGGCCCGAATGCAGGAGTGCGGCCGTTCTGCCGATGGCTTCTTCGGCACTGTAGCCCGTGACTTGGGTAAAGGCCTGGTTGACCTGCAAAATAGTGCCGCGCGCATCTGTTACCAGCATGCCGTCGCGTGACTGGAAGGCGACTGCAGCGATGCGCAGCTGTTCTTCCGCACGTTTGCGTTCGGTGATGTCCTCGGCGATGAGGATGACGCCACCTGCCACGCCATCCGCGGCATACCAGGGTCGGGCTTCCCACCTGACCCATTCAACGCTGCCGTCCGGTTGCACGATGGCATCCTCTTCACAGCTTTCCGTGGCGCCGGCGAGGCAGCGCTGCAACGCCTCTTTCCAGCGCGCCGGCATGGTCGGACTGGCTTCGTAATGGCTCTTGCCGACGATGTCCTGAATGTTCAGCCGGTGGTCCTGAAGCCAGCGCCGATTGGCGAAGAGATAGCGCATCTCGCGGTCCAGCATCACGATGCCTGCCGGGGCAGCATCGATGATCAGGCGCAGTTTCTTGTTGGTTTCGGTCAGCTCCATGGCGCTGACTTCAAGGGCATTCTCAAGCAACTGCCGCTCGTTGTCCGCATCATGGTAGGCATCGCTGACTGCCTGCAGGAGCGTTGACCAGTAGCCTTCCGGTTCGATTTCACTCCCGAAAATGCGCCGCAGTTGACGCCGCAGCAGCCGGTGCTTGATCTTGTCGTCCGATGTCGAAAGCGTGAATTCCATAGCCTCTACTCGATCAAGGTGGTGAGTGTCATGGTCTGGTTATGAAGCTGGCACTGGACCACGTTGCTGAAGGGCGCCAGCTCGCCGTAGGAATAAAACCCGGTGAGCGTGGCTTCCGGACCGAGGCGTTCTTGTACGATGTCCAGTTCTTCCTCGGTCAACTCGCCCAGTACCAGGCGGCGGCCAACGCAACTGACCACGATGCATAGACTGGGTTGCTTGTGGGCGTCGGATTTTGCCGCATCAGCCGCTGCACCCGATCCTTCGATCAGGGTATCGATGTCGGTTTTCATCAGCCGGCAGAAGCTGCCCTGGGGGACATCGCCGGCGAAAGTGAGATTGTGCTCAGCCGGATCGACGGCCAGCAGGGTTCTGATGACGGGTTTTTCCTGTTCGGACGAACGAATGGAGAGCGGAAAGCGCAGGCCGCTGCCGGGCAAGTCTTTGGCCATCTGGCCAAGATACCGGGTGTAGATGGTCAGTGCCGGCTGATGGTCGATCTCATGCACAATGTTGCCGCTTGAACGGGTAACCAGCCTTTCCGCCCCGAATTCGCGCCAGCCGGCAACGCAGCCGCTCCTGGCTTCCAGTTCCCCATAGAAGCCGATGATCGCTACGATGTTCTGCGCTGCCGGCGCATCGGCCATCACCCAGGTACTGGAAAATTTTTCGCCATCACCCGCCAAGCCGCCAGTCACGGCGATGCCGGCGCTGTTGAGCCCGCAGGCCAGATCGCTGCCGTTGACCGATAGCCCATCCGAAAGTACAAAAGCATGGAGCAGATCCGCTGCCTTCAACTGGTTCATCAGGCCTGTGGCGAGTGCCTGCAGGTCTTCGCCGGGCGTGACCGTCGCACATGCCAGCCGGACGCGGCCCTTATTGAAAGTCACCGCGGTGACGACGATGTCGTCATCGCTTATCGCCGTGCCATGGATATTGCCAGCGGAACTGCATCCGATAATACGGGCAGCGGGAAACATGCGGCGCAAGTCTTGATAGCATTCGGGCTGGCGGAAATAGGCTGCTTGGGAAAAAACGAGTACGAAATTGACTGAGTGCGCGGATGCCGGGGGGATTTCCCATCCCGCACTCGATGTCCAGCGATGCTGGCTGATTTCCATATCCGCGAACTCCTTGCCTCAATCTGCAACTTTGGGATTGCGGGCCGCTTACTTGGCCTGAATCCGTGCTCATTCACCTTAGCAGGTCAATCCTTTCCGTGCCATGAATGCAATGATTCATGTCGTTGATATTGCAGAAAGAATTGGTTGGGATTTGGGGGTGTGTTCGCTTGAACTGATGGATGATGCCGCGAATGGATGGGCATCAGGAGCGTGAATTCCGGGTTTCCAATGCACAAAGCGGCCTGAGCAGCCGCTTTGTTCGTTTTCTGCCGTGCAAGCGCGGAAATTTCAGTCCAGCACGAGATGAATATCCGGGCGGCTATCCGCAGCATCGTGCAAGACCGCCAGCAGGGCGGTGTAGTCGTCGTGGCCCAGCAGGGGGGCCGAAGTATCGTGCCGATGCCAGACAATGGTTACCGGCCCGGCGATTTCTGCGGTCAATACATCAAACAAGGCATCCAGGTTGCGGCCAAAGTGGGCGGGCAGGGCGGTTTGTGCGGCCAGCTGCCGGTAGAAATCCTCCAGCGAACACACGTTGGCAAATTCGATCCGGCTCATTGGCATGGCGGCACTTCCAGGAAGGTGTTGTAGTGATCCACGGTCACGAAACGCTGCGCCCGGCTGAACACGAAGCGTTTGGCGCCACGTTTGCCGCCCCGGTAGTCAAGATCGGCTTCGGTATACTGGCCGCCAGGCAGGCGCTTTTCGTAATTGCCGAAACGGTCGCCACCGATGGATTTTCCCGGCTGCGTGGCATGCAGATTGCTGCCAGGGCGCCAACCGGCGGCCGTAGCGGCTTTTTTGGTGACAAACTGGTCCGGCAGGCGACCGCTGCGGTTCAGGTGGGTCAGGATGCCTGCGAGCTCTACTGCGTTGATTTTGGGGTTAAGGCGTTGATTCAGCGCGTTGGCCGTATCCTCGCAACTGGCCGCGCTGGCAAGGTGGCAGGCGAGGCTGAACAGGAGCAAAAACAGGCTGCGCATCGGTGACTCGAAGAGGT
>Ga0316613_10000660_pt1 | contig 26041 bp, 21 predicted proteins | sample OWC_soil_day10_C_2_FD_207647 | JGI IMG/M metagenome (GOLD analysis project Ga0316613, IMG submission 207647) | Wetland soil microbial communities from Old Woman Creek delta, Ohio, United States - OWC_soil_day10_CT_b | ecosystem: Environmental > Terrestrial > Soil > Wetlands | place: USA: Ohio...
ACCTCATCCAGCATTTTTTGCGCATGTTCCTTATGTCTGGCCGATTGCGGACTGAACGGGTCGAGGAAGCCCTTGTTTTCGCCCGCAGTCATCAGCCGTCGCTCCACACCGAGCTTTTCCATTGCGCCGGTGAAGCCGAAGCTGTTGATCAGCACGCCTATCGAACCGACGATGCTGGCCTTGTCGACGTAGATCTTGTCTGCCGCCGCCGCAATGTAGTACCCGCCCGATGCGCAAATTTCGTTCACGACCACGTATAGCGGCTTGTCCGGGTATGCCTTGCGCAGGCGCTGGATTTCATCGTTGATCATGCCAGCCTGCACCGGGCTACCGCCGGGGCTGTTGATGCGCAAGACCACGCCGACCGATCCCTTGTCAGAAAAGGCGTTGTTCAATGCCGGGATAACCGCTTTGGAGGCGCTGTTCTGGTCGGCGCTAATCGGGCCGTCAATGTCAATTACTGCGGTATGCCGGCCGAAAGATTCCTTGTCACTGCGTTTCATGTCCATGAATTGCCAGATACTGAATACGATCAGCAGCAAAACCGAGCATTTGAAAAAGATGCTCCAGCGGCGGCGCGTGCGCTGTTCCTTCAGTGTTGCAAAGACCAGATTTTCAAGAACCTCGCGTTCCCAGCCTTCCTTTTCCGGCTTGGCCACCGGTTTGGCATTTTGTTCGCTCATATGCTCGCTTGATAACAATCAGTCATGCCCTAGCAGGGCGCATAAATTCATCCGGATGCCAGACAACCCAGCCATCCTTTTCTTCAACATGGATCGCTCGCAGGCGCCCGCCGCTGCATGGCCCGCCAGCGCAGCGCCCGGTGTCCGGCGTGTAAATCGCGCCATGTTTCGCGCACATCAGGAAATGCCCGCTTGAATCGAAAAATCTGCCGCTGCCCTGATCGAGTTCCAGCGACAAATGGAGGCATCGGTTCAGGTATCCATGCACCACACCCTGATGCCGCACCACGAAACCGGTTGCATCTTCACCCGCGGCGGTCAGCGGAAAACGCACGCCCTGCCCACCTTCCGGCAAATCAGCCGATGCGCAAACCGTGATGCCCTCGCCCGCCATCATGCGTGCCTGCGCAGCCAGTCATGCAACTCGGTTACGGAATTGGCCGCGAACAGAGGATTGAGTTCACGCAGCATCTCTTCCGGATGCGCGCCGTAGTGAACTGCAATACCGCCAGCACCGGCGTTATTGGCCATTTGCAAATCATGCGTGGTGTCGCCAATCATCACCGTGCGCCCAATGTCCTGTCCGAGTTGTTCGGTCAGTTCATGCAGCATTGCCGGATGCGGTTTCGAATGGGTTTCATCGGCGCATCGTGTGGCATCGAACAGGGGGCCAAGACCAGATTCCTTCAGTGCACGATTCAGCCCAGCGCGGCTCTTGCCGGTGGCCACGGCCAGCAAATAGCCCATTTGCGACAGTTCATCCAGCATTTCACGCACGCCATCAAACAACGTCAGATCGTGATCGCGGCTCAGATAATGATGGCGATAACGCTCGATTATCTGCGGATAGTACTTCGGCTCCAGCCCCGGCATGGCCGCGTGCAACGCTTCCGGCAATCCCAGTCCGATCACATATGCCGCAGCTTGGTTGTCGGGCACCGGCAGGTCGAGATCTCGCGCTGATGCCTGAATCGACTTCACGATTGCAGCCGTGCTGTCCATCAACGTGCCATCCCAATCGAATACGATCAGATCAAATTGCCTTTTTGCCATACCTGTGGGCAGAAAACTGCCGCTCCTTTTAGTCAGTTGCCGGTTCTTCGCGCCCCGCGTTATCCGGCGCTTCCAATCCATGCAGGAAACGCTGGCATTCCGCTGCCAGCGGTGAATCAATGGTGATCGTTTCACCGGTTTCCGGGTGCGTGAACTGGATCTTATATGCGTGCAAAAACATCCGTTTCAAGCGGTTCCGGCCACCTTCGGCTTTTTGCAATTGGCGGTTCAGCGCAAAATCACCGTACTTGTCGTCACCCGCAATCACGAAACCGCTTGATGAAAGGTGTACCCTAATCTGGTGCGTGCGACCTGTTTTCAATTCTGCTTCCAGCAACGCGTAATCGTCATATTTATGCAGCAGGTTGAAAATTGTGTGCGACGCCATGCCGCCCTCCTGCACCCGCACCCGTTTTTCGCCGTCGGAAGTCGAATATTTGTGCAGCGGCAGTTTCACATGCTGACGCTCATTCTTCCAGTCGCCATGCACCAGCGTCAGGTAGCGTTTATCAACCGTGCCGCCTCTGATTTGTTCGTGTAGATGCCTCAGTGCTGAACGCTTTTTTGCCACCAGCAGGATGCCCGATGTTTCGCGATCCAACCGATGCACCAGTTCGAGGAATTTTGCTTCTGGGCGTTTGGCGCGCAACTGCTCAATCACACCATAGCTGACGCCCGAGCCGCCATGCACGGCAACGCCGGCGGGCTTGTCGATAATCAGCAGATGGCTGTCTTCATACAGGATGGGAAAATCAGCTGCTGGCACCGTTTGCACAGGCTTTTCGGCCATCCGCACCGGCGGGACGCGCACGACATCGCCCGCTTCCAGCCGGTAGGTTTGGTCGATGCGGCGCTTGTTGACGCGCACTTCGCCGGAACGCAAGATGCGGTAGATGTGACTTTTCGGCACACCTTTGCATATGCGCAACAGGAAATTATCAATGCGCTGGCCAGCATCTTCGCCAGAAATCGTGACCAATTTCACCTCTGGCTGCGCCTGCGAAGCCCTAGCGTCGTGACGCTTTTGAGCAACTTTCCCTGAAAATCTCTCTAAGTCCTTCATTTTGAATATATAATCAACAGGGAGCCAGTATAAATCAAGTTCTGGCTGGACGGGTTACAATATCGTTTCCGTATATGGGGCTTTTCATCGGCCTAGCCCAACTGCAAATTCGATGAAAAAAGTGTACGCATCATCCTCGATGCCGGTCCGGGTTGCGCCGTAGATGCAATCGGATCAGGCATCGTGATGTCGAACAAACTGTTTGGATTTCAAGGATAAGTCCGGCAAGCACCACAAAAACCGTGTGCTCGCTGGTTGATGTGATGGCGTTTTTGGCTGCCGTTAACTTTGTTTGTCGTTATCGATAAACCTGCTTGTTGCCCACGAATATGTTTTTTTTATTTGAAATATTCAGACTGCTCAATCGTGCAGAGGCATCTTGGCATGGCGGCCACCCCATTCGCATCCGCGCCCATTTGCCGCAACGAGGTACTCATTCCATGTCGTTGCGCCGCATCCCATGGCAATTCCCACCTCCCCAGACATTTCGTTCGAGCGTACGTTCGATGACCATTGCCGCGTCTGCTTTAGGCTAAATGCGGCATGAATGAGAGCTTTCGGGCTCTGGAGTGCCATAAAAATGAAACGCATGTTGTTCAACGCAACGCAGCAGGAGGAATTGCGCGTTGCGATTGTCGATGGCCAGAAGCTGATCGACATCGATATCGAAATCGCCGGACGCGAGCAACACAAGTCCAACATCTATAAAGCCGTGGTCACGCGCATCGAGCCTTCGCTCGAAGCATGTTTCGTGAATTATGGTGAGGATCGTCACGGTTTCCTGCCATTCAAGGAAGTCACGCGCGCCTTTTTCAAGGAAGGTGTCGACGTGCGCAATGCGTCGGTCAAGACCGCGTTGCGCGAAGGCCAAGAGATCATGGTGCAGGTGGAAAAGGAAGAGCGCGGCAACAAGGGCGCGGCGCTGACCACCTTTGTTTCACTGGCTGGCCGTTACCTGGTGCTGATGCCGAACAACCCTCGCGGCGGCGGCGTTTCGCGCCGGGTCGAAGGCGAGGAACGGCAGGAACTGCGTGAAGCGATGGACAAGCTGGAACTGCCAGCTGGCATGTCGGTTATTGCGCGTACCGCTGGCATTGGCCGCAGCGTCGAGGAACTGCAATGGGACTTGAATTACCTGCTGCAACTGTGGCGCGCGATTGACAGCGCCGGCAAGTCTGGGCCGGGCGCTTTCCTGATTTACCATGAATCTTCACTGGTAATCCGCGCCATTCGCGACTATTTTCAGCCGGATATCGGCGAAATCCTGGTCGATACCGACGAGATTTACGAACAGGCGCGTCAGTTCATGAGCCACGTGATGCCGGATATGGTGCATCGCGTGAAGCGTTACACCGACGACGTGCCGCTGTTCTCTCGCTTCCAGATCGAACACCAGATCGAAACCGCGTATTCGCGCACGGTACCGTTGCCATCCGGCGGCGCGATCGTCATTGATCACACCGAAGCACTGGTATCGATTGACGTCAACTCTGCCCGTTCAACCCGTGGCACTGACATCGAAACCACCGCGTTCAACACTAACTGCGAAGCCGCGGAAGAAGTTGCGCGGCAGTTGCGCCTGCGCGACCTTGGCGGCCTGATCGTCATCGACTTCATCGACATGGAAAGCTCGCGCAACCAGCGCGAGATCGAAAATCGGTTGAAGGATGCGCTGCATTACGACCGTGCACGCGTGCAAATGGGCAAGATTTCGCGTTTCGGCCTGATGGAACTGTCGCGCCAGAGGCTGCGCCCTTCACTGTCCGAAGGCACGCATGTCACCTGCCCGCGCTGCAACGGCACCGGCCATATCCGCGATATCGAATCTTCGGCCTTGCAAGTCCTGCGCATCATCCAGGAAGAAGCAATGAAGGAAAATTCGGCGATGATCCATGCGCAGATGCCGGTCGATGTGGCCGCCTTCCTGCTGAATGAAAAGCGCGGCGAAATCATGAAGATCGAAACCCGCCATCACGTGCGTCTCATCGTCATTCCGAACAAGCATCTGGAAACGCCGCACTACAAGCTCGAACGCATCAAACAGGACGATCCTCGCATCGATGATAGCGAAGCCAGCTATGCGCTGGCAGAACAGGCAGATACCGATGCCGGCTACAACAAGCGCCAGAAAGAAGCAACGAAACCGCGCCAGGAAGCCGTGGTTCAGGGTTTCACGCCTGTACAGCCTGCGCCAGTGCGCAAACAGGCTGAACCCGCTGCTGAGCCAGCAGTGCAGGAAGAAGGTTTCTTCACCCGCCTGTTCGGCTTATTCCGATCGAAACCAGCGGAGCCAGCCGCTGCCCCGGCACCAGCCAAGGAAGACAAGCCAGCACAGGGAGGTGAACGCTCTGCGCGCGGTCGCGGGCGTGGCCGTCGTGGTGGCCGTGATCGCGATGAACGCGAAACACGCCGCAACGAACCGCGTGAAGAGCAGCCGGCAAAGCAACAGCCGAAAACTGAAGCTGAACCAGCAGCACCGCGTCCACCGCGCCAGCCACGCCAGCCACGTGAAGGTGCACGCAATGAGCGCCAGCGCGACGAGCGCAAGGAAGCTGTTGCTACCGAATCTCGTGCGGAAGATGTGCAAAATGACAAGGCTCTGCTCGCTGCAGGCGCAGGCGTTGCCACTGTGGCTGTAACCGCGGCAGGCAACATCGAACCGGCTGTGCCGCTGCAAGCCGTCGATGAAGCAGCGCCACAACTTGCTGATGGTGTTGAAGCGCCCGAACAAACTGGAGAAGAGCCACGCCGCCGCCGCCGCCGTGGCGGCCGAAATCGCCGTCGTGGTGATCGCCCTGCCCGTGGCGATGCGTTTGAAGGTAGCGAAAATATGGCAGAGGGTGGCGATGAACAGGCTGCAGACGAGTCGCCTGCATTTGCCGAACAGGTCATTCCGCCGTTTGCCGAGCCAATCAACGAGCTGCCTGCTGTTGCGGCAGAACTTGCCGAGCCGGCAGTCTCCGCTGCAACCGGAGCCGCAACGCAGGTTGTCGCGGCTGCCGAACAGAAGCAGGTTGCCGTTGCATTGAGTGCGGTACCGCCTGAAGTTGCCAGCGCCGAACAGGAAAATGAAGCGCCGTTCTGCTGGACGGCACCGGAACTCGCTCCGGTTTCGGTCGAAACGCCGGCCGCGCCTGTTGAAGCGCCTGTTGAAGTGGAAGCACAGGCACAGCTAACATTGGTCATCGCCGATGAAGCGCCGGTTGAAACCGCCGCCCCACAGGAAGCGGTTGCACTTGAAGTTGAAACGGCACCAGCGGCTGTGGTCGAAGCACCGGCTGCTGTTCCTGCACAACCGGCGGCGGTTGTGGCTGCAAGCGAGGTCGAGAATGCGCCTGAAGCTGCTTCCGGAAACGATGACATTTCCGACATCCTTGCTGCTGCCGGGCTGACGATGGCAACGACCGACCCGGATAAGGTTCGCGCCGTACAGTCAGCACAGCCGGAGCCTGCCGAAGCCAAGCCAGTGCGCCGCCGCATGCGCCGTCCGTTGTCACAAGCAGCGGAAGAACCGCTGGTTCAGGTTGATACTCGCCGCGACTGATCCACACCATGCCGGATGACAGGGGAGCGTGCGCGCTCCCCTGCGTTTTTTCTGCTGCTGTGCTAACGTATTCGCATGAACCACAAGATCATTCAGGTCGCCAGCTACCATTACCCGAATGCGGTGCCAGCAGTTCCTCAACGGCTTGAGCCGCCTGACGGTCTGCTGACCGATGCGCGCGGCCGCCCGCTGCGCGATCTGCGCATTTCAGTCACTGATCGCTGCAATTTCCGTTGCACGTACTGCATGCCGAAAGCCGTGTTCGGCAAGGATTTTGTTTTCCGGCCGCATGCATCGCTGCTGTCATTCGAAGAAATCACCCGGTTGGCCAGCCTTTTCGTGGCGCATGGGGTCGAAAAGCTGCGCCTGACTGGTGGCGAACCGCTATTGCGCAAGGATATTGAGCGCCTGATTGCCCAGTTGAGCGCACTCAGGACGCCCGACGGCAGGGAACTCGACCTGACGCTGACCACCAACGGTTCGCTGCTGGCAAAAAAGGCGCGCAGCCTGCGCGATGCCGGATTGAAGCGTTTGACCATATCACTCGATGCGCTGGACGATGCCGTGTTCCGGCAAATGAACGATGTCGATTATCCGGTCGCCAGCGTGCTGCACGGCCTCGAGGTGGCGCAGCAGGCCGGTTTCGATGCCATTAAGCTCAACATGGTGGTCAGGCGCGGCGTGAATGAGCGGGAAATCCTGCCGATGGCGCGGCATTTCAAGGGTACGCCCTTCATCGTGCGCTTCATCGAATACATGGACGTCGGTTCCAGCAACGGCTGGAATCTGGCCGAAGTCCTGCCATCAGCCGAAGTGCTGCGCGTAATCGACGCCGAAATGCCGCTGGAGAGAATCGACGCCAACTATGCCGGCGAAACGGCCGAGCGCTGGCGCTACCGCGATGGCGGCGGTGAAATCGGCGTGATTGCCAGTGTCACGCACGCATTCTGCAGTGACTGTTCGCGTGTTCGTCTGTCAACCGATGGCAAACTGTATACCTGTCTGTTTGCAACGCAGGGCCACGACCTGCGCGCCCTGCTTCGTGCCGGACGTTCGGACATCGAAATCGCTTCCGTGCTAGCACAACTGTGGCGCATGCGTGATGACCGTTATTCGGAACTGCGCGCCAGCCTAGCCAACACGCCGGCAAAGAAGATAGAAATGTCATACATCGGCGGCTGATTTGCAGTTTTTTCTGGGGGTATAATGCAAAAATTAGCTGCCCCGCCAAATTTTCCGAGGCTGTTTTAAGATACACGGGGTAGTATTTTTTGAAACAAAATACGGCCAAACGGGCCGTGTTTACCGGAAAAGGACTCTCGATGCCTGACAGGCAGCACATCACCGGCTTGATCCTGGCCGGCGGACGGGGCTCAAGAATGGGCAACCTAGACAAGGGGCTGCAAACGCTGGCGGGGGAACCGCTGGTCGCGCATGTGATTCGCCGCTTGTTGCCACAGGTCGGCTCCCTGCTGCTGAATGCCAACCGCAACCTGGAAAAATACCACCAGTTCGGCTTGCCGGTCGTGTCAGATAAATTGACCGGTTTTGAAGGCCCGCTGGCCGGATTGCATGCCGGTCTGCACCAGTGCAACACGCCCTACCTTGTGACCGTTCCATGCGACGGCCCTTTCCTGCCAGAAGACTTGGTGGCGAAACTGGCCGATGCGCTTGCACGGGAAAACGCTGACGTTGCGGTAGCCGTTACCATCGAAGACGGACAGCAGCAGCCGCAACCCGTGTACTGCCTGCTGAAAACCGCGCTGCTGCCGCAACTGGAAAGCTATCTTCAGAGCGGTCAGCGCAAAATCGGCGGCTGGTATGCGCCGCTCAAAGTGGCTGAAGTCTATTTCAAAGATGAAACTGCATTCCGCAACATTAATACACTCGATGAATTGCGCGCCTGTGCACCGAATAACACCGCAAAGGAAACGACACCATGACCAACCGCTCGCTATCCGACATCGTCAGCTGCGTGACCGGCTACGACCCGGAAGCGCTGCCGGTTGAGCAGGCGCAGCACATCATCCGCGAATTCCTCAAGCCGGTTGAAGCGCTCGAAAAAGTTGCCATCCGCAGCGCGCTCGGCCGCGTGCTGGCGCAAGACATGGTCTCCCCCATCAATGTGCCGGCGCACGACAATTCAGCTATGGATGGCTACGCCTTCCGCGGCGCTGAACTGCAGCCGGGCGAAAATGCTTTTCGCGTCATCGGTACCTCCTATGCCGGCCAGGCATTCGATGGCACGGTCGCTGCTGGCGAGTGCGTGCAAATCATGACCGGCGCAATGATGCCGGCCGGTTGCGATACCGTAGTGCCGCAGGAATTCGTTAAAACTGATGGCGAACGCATCACCATTTTGCCGGGCGCAGTGCAACCAGGCGACAACCGCCGCCTGCAGGGGGAAGACTTGTCTGCCGGAAAAGTTGCTCTGAAACGTGGCGCGATTTTGCGACCAGCGCACCTCGGCTTGCTGGCATCACTGGGTATCGCCGAAGTGCCTGTACGACGCAAATTGCGAGTGGCGTTCTTTTCCACCGGTGACGAATTGCGCTCGCTGGGTGAACCGCTGGACGAAGGCAGCGTCTACGACAGCAACCGCTACACGATACACGGCATGCTGACGCGACTGGGCTGCGACATCATCGACATGGGCGTGGTCAGAGACGATCCGGCGCTGCTGGAAGCTGCGCTCAGAAGCGCCTGTGAAAATGCCGATGCGGTCATCACCTCGGGCGGCGTTTCCGTCGGTGCGGCCGATTACACCAAGCAAATCATGGCTCGTCTGGGCGAAATGAATTTCTGGAAAATCGGCATGCGGCCAGGGCGGCCAATGGCATTTGGCCGCATCAGTTCGAATGGCAAAAGCGCATTCCTGTTTGGCCTGCCCGGTAATCCGGTGGCAGTGATGGTGACCTTCTATTTCTTTGCCCGCGAAGCGCTGCTGCAGATGATGGGTGCCGATGCTGCGCCGCTGCCGATGGCGCGGGTAAAGTCGCTGTCGCCCATCCGCAAAAAGGCTGGCCGCACCGAATATCAGCGCGGCATCGTGTCACGCGGCACTGATGGCGATTTGCAGGTATCGCTCACCGGCTCGCAAGGTTCAGGCATTCTGCGTTCGATGACCGACGCCAACTGCATCGTTGTGTTGCCGGACGAACGCGGCAATGTCGCCTCTGGCGATTCGGTCGATGTGATGATGTTCGAGGGTCTGGTCTAGCCCTGGTTCAAAAAACCGTCAGGCGAGCGTCCAAGTATCGTGCCGCTCGGCAAACACTTGGGTCGAGTAATACGATTTCAGCCTGCCGATCTCCAGCGCCACAGCTTCGGGAAAGCCCTGGCGCGTGCCGCGGTGATCGATCATCAAGCCATCAAGTACCTTGTCACAAGCAGTAGGCGTTTTCCAGACGGAAGCGATCTTGTTGGCTATACGCGGAAACTGGCGCGCCAGCCGCAGGGGGCGCACTTCGTCAGGCAAACCTAGGATCCATTCACGAGTTAGTTGCTGCAATTGCAGCTCTTCTGGCAACGAAGGCATGCGCCTGCCGGACCAGTCCTCCGCTGGCGGCTTCAGAGCTTCCTTTTCTTCCTTAATAATCTGCTTGGCTTCCGCAAGCGTAACCCGTTCAAATTCGATGGTATCCATATGACGCTCCTGCTGTTTGCTGCCGCAACGACGGCGCGGATTCTAGCACCGCTTCCGGAAACCAGCAGAACATGAAACCATTCTCGTTTGCGAAATCATAAATTGGCTCTATTGCTCCTCTGTCGTAGCCAGCGACGTACCATCAACTCCAAGCAATTGCTGTGCCATTTCTAACGGCAATGCTTCAACCGACTTGAGCTTGCGCGACATTTGCCGCGTGCGCACTTCGGCGCTCTCGATGTTCTTTGCCGCCCGTTCCAGCGTTGCCTTGGTCGTCGCCAGTACTTCGCCAAACTTGCCGAACTCGGTTTTGACCGCGCCCAGCACCTGCCATACTTCCGATGACCGTTTTTCCAGCGCCAGCGTGCGGAAACCCATCTGCAGGCTGTTGAGCAATGCCGACAGTGTTGACGGGCCGGCAATGCTGACGCGGTGGGCGCGCTGAATATCGTCCGCCAGACCTGGACGGCGCATCACTTCCGCATACAACCCCTCAGTCGGCAGGAACAGGATGGCGAAATCGGTCGTCAGCGGCGGCGACAGATATTTGTCGGCTATCGTTTTCGCTTCCTGCCGGATCGCACGCTCCAGCTCGCGCCCTGCCGTGGCCACCCCTTCTGCATCCGCTTGCTCGGCCGCCTCGACCAGCCGCTCGTACTGCTCCTTCGGGAACTTCGCATCGACCGGCAGCCACACCGGACGCCGATCGTCATCCTTGCCCGGCAGGTTGATCGCGAATTCCACCCGCTCGCCGCTGCCCGGAACGGTTTCGACGTTCTTTGCGAACTGTTCGGCCGTCAATACCTGTTCCAGCAGCATTTCCAGCTGCACTTCGCCCCAGGTGCCGCGCGTTTTCACGTTCGTCAGCACCCGCTTCAGGTCGCCAACTCCAACCGCCAACTGCTGCATCTCGCCCAGCCCCTGATGCACCTTCTCCAGCCGCTCGGACACCAGCTTGAACGATTCGCCCAGCCGCTGCTCCAGCGTTGCGTGCAATTTTTCATCGACCGTCTTGCGCATTTCCTCCAGTTTGGCAGCGTTGTCATTCTGCAAGGCCTGAATTTTCTGCTCCAAGGTTGCTCGCACTTCTGCCATCCGCTGTGCATTCGATTCGGTCAGCGTCGCCAGCGTCTGGTTCAGCGTATCGCCAAAGCGCTTAAGCGTGACCGACTGTTCTTCGCGCGCCGCCTGCGATTGCTGCACCATTGCCTGCCGCATCGCTTCCAGATGCTGTGCATTGCCTTCGACCAGCTTTGCCAGCTGCTGCGAAAAGCCGTCGATCTGATTGTTTTGCACCGTCGCGACGCTGCTCATCTGCGCCGCCAGCGTCTGCTGCAATTGCGCGAAATTGCCGGTCAGTTCTTGCCGCGTTGCCTGCGCGCTGGTTTGCACCTGTTGCCTCAGCTCGCGTTCGGTGCGCTCGTTTGCCTGCTGCAACTGCGCCAGCATCGGCGTCAAATCCTGCTCGCGCCGGCGCAGTGCAACGGACAGCGACGCCAGTACCAGTAGCAATACAGCCAGCACCGCAGCCAGCAAAACAAAAAATTCAGTTTGATTCATCGCCTATATCCAGAATTACCGACGCCGATTTCCAATTCTGTGCGCGCCAGTTTTAATCAAAGTTTGAAGAAAAACTCAAATTATTTCAATGGGTTATCTTGTAAATATGAAAAAGCACTAGAAATGATGACGCATTTGTCCAAAAATCGGCGTGCCGGACGAGCATTTTGACCCTAAAAATACTACCCCCTGTATTTCAAAACACCCTCAGAAATTGTGGCCAAGCAGCTTAATTATGCTTTATACCCCTTTGATTTGATGAAATTGCAGGTTCATCAGCGGGCAGCGCTGCCAATCGCGGTAATCGAAATGCCACCATTCGTTTTCATACACGCTGAAACCCTCGGCTTCCATCAGCTTGCGCAGCAAATCGCGTGCGGCACGTTGCTCTTGCGTACCGCCCTGATAGCCGGGATGGGCGCGTTCGCTGAAATCGTCATAGCCGCTTGGCATCGGCACTTCGTTGCCAGTGCGCAAGTCGTACAGCGTCAAATCGACCGCGCAGCCGCGGTTGTGGCGCGAACCCTTGGCCGGGTCGGCCAGATATTCGCGATGCTGCGGAAATTTCTCCCAGAACTCCCGGGTCACTGACCACGGCCGGTAGGCATCAAAAATCAGCAAACCGTAGCCGTGCTCGTTTGCCCTTTTCTGCACCCGCAGCAACAATTCAGCCGCCGGACGCAGCAGGAAAGAGCGCGCTTCGCCATACACCGGCTGGCCGACGAAATTATTGCTGCTCGCGTAACGGATATCGAGCTTGAAACCGGCGTCCAGCCTGGTCAACTCCACCAGATCCGGCGTGAGAAAATCACCTGTTTCCTGCGGCGGCCCGCTTTGCGCCAGCGCCGCACACGCCATGAACCAAAATAGAACGAAGCTGGCTATGCAACTTGAAATGGTGCGTTTCATTTTTCCTCCTTGGCATGGACAACTGGCGCCAGCATGACACAGATTTTTTCGGCAGCAAACAGAAATGCCAATGTTTGCGCAAACGCATGAAGCTGTCATTTTGGCTTGTTAGAATGGTGCCGTAATTGTTGTCAACATTGCACGTCAGGAATCTGCCCGTGCCGTTGCCGGGAAACAGTCATGGACGAAACCCGCCATCCCCATTCACCGCTGCCGTTTCACGGCTGTGAACGAGGTTTGACATGCAACACCCAAACACCGTGCTTCGTGCCACACCCGTGGTCGCTGACTGGTGACACCTGCGCCAACGCCAGTGCCTACATGCGCGCATTCCGCACACAGCAGGAACTGACTCGCGCACTTACCGGCGAAGTGACCTACAAGGATGCGGTCGAGGTGCAGATGAAGGTGTCGCTATTGAATCGCAAGAAAACAGACCGATGAAGAGCTTCCCCACCGCTTAGCTTTCCCGCAACGTCAGCAATGGCGGTTGATTCAGCACGTTGCGCAACCCGAACCAACCGCCAATGACCGCGCACGCCGCGCCACCTGCCAGCCCGGCGAGCCAGACGGCCGGACTGAATGTCCACGGAAAATCGAACGCGAAGCGTGCCAGCACCCAGCCAGTCATGGCTGCGCCAGTCGCTGCCAGCAATCCCGACAATGCACCGATTAGCGACAATTCCACCCATTGCGCCTGACGCAATTGCGTGCGGGTCGCGCCCAGCGCCCGCAGCAGACCAGATTCGCGGATGCGTTCATCGTGCGAGCCTAGCAGCGCCGCGTACAGCACCAGCAGACCGGAGGCGAGCGTGAACAGGAACAGGAATTCGACCGCCGCGATCACCTGCTCCAGCACATCCTGCAACTGGCGAATGATGCTGCCGGTATCGATCACCGTCAGATTCGGGAAATCTCGCGTCAGTTCATGCTCGAGTGCTGCCTTGCTCGCCGGCAAGTGAATCGCGGTGATCCACGAGCGCGGCATGTCGCGCATTGCCTGCGGGTTGATGATGACGAAAAAATTCACGCGCATCGAACCCCACTCAAGCCGTCGCAGGCTGGTGATCTTCGCTTCGACCTTTTGTCCGGCAATATCGAACGCCAACTGATCGCCCAACTTCAGTCCCAGCAATTTTGCCAATCCCTCTTCAATCGAAGCTTCAGGCTGCGTATCGTCAAACCAGCGGCCGGCAACGATGTCGTTATACGGCTGCTGCTCGCGCATGGTCGACAGATTGAATTCGCGCTCGACCAGCCGTCTGGCTCGCTCCTCGACATAATGTTCGCCCCGCACCGGCTGACTATTCACCTCAATTAGCCGGCCGCGCATCATCGGATATAGCTGCAAACTGGCGATGCCTTCCTGCTGCAAATGACCTTCGACCTCCTCCTTCTGTTCCGGCTGAATGTTGAGTACATAGCGGTTCGGCGCATCCGCCGGCGTGGCCTTGCGCCAGGCTTGCATCAGATCGGCGCGCACAACCGTCAGCAGCAATAGCGCCATCAAGCCAACCGCCAACGCAACGATTTGCACCACCGTCGCGCCGGGGCGTCGCTGCAGCGACGTCAGCGCAAAATTCCAGTTGGGCCGGTTGATGGTACGACGCAGCACCTGCACTGCTTTCAGCGCCAGCCATCCTGTCAGCACGAACGCTGCCATGCCTCCAGTAAATCCGGCTGCAGCCAGCAGGCCGATTTTCGAATCGCCCGCCTGCCACTGCAGCAACAGCACAAACGTCGCCAGGCCGCCGCCGTAGGTCGCCAGTGCCAGCGGCTGCGGCGCTTCCCGTTCGCGCCTTATCACGCGGTTGTGCGGCACATTGCGCAGTTGCAGCACTGGCGGCAGTGCAAAGCCGATTAGCAGCAACAGGCCGGCGGCAAACGCCTGAAAAGCCGGCAGGATAGTTGGCGGCGGCATTTCGGCAAACACCAGTTTGCCCAGCCCGTCCATCAGCACAAAATGAGCGCCAAAACCCAGCAGCGCGCCGATACCGCTGCCAGCCAGCCCGACCAGCAGGAATTCGATCAGGTACAGCGCCGTGACCCTGTTTTGCGTCATTCCCAGACAACGCAGCATCGCGCACGCATCCAGGTGACGCAGCATGAAACGGCGCGACGCCATGCCGATCGCCACCGCCGCCAGCATGGCCGACAGCAGGCCGACCAGCGCCAGAAAACGCTCGCCGCGTTCCAGCGTCGAATGCATTTCCGGCCTGCCTGTTTCCAGTGATTCGATCCGCACGCCACGAGCGCCTTGCGCCAGCGCCGCCTGCGCCCATTGCCAGAACTCGGTTACCGCATTCGTTTCGCCCGCCAGCAGCAGCCGGTATTGCACGCGCGAACTGGGCTGGATCAGCCCGGTCGCGGCGAGATCAGCCAAATTGATCATCACCCGCGGGGCGAAATTCATGAACGATGCGCCGCGATCCGGCTCAATAAGGATGATTTTCGTGATGGTGAACGTGCTTTCGCCAAGCTGTATCGTGCTGCCTAACTTCAAATTCAGCGCTGACAGCAATGAGGCATCAACCCAGGCCGTGCCGGCACCCGGAATACCGCTGGCTGGCGCGCCGGATTCATCGGCTGCATCGGCCAGCTTCATGCTGCCGCGCAGCGGATAACCTGCGGAAACCGCTTTCAATGCCACCAGCTTCGATGTGGCTTGTTCGCCTTCGCCCGCCAGTGCCATGCTGGGAAAGCTGACGGTATCGGCCAGCGACAGTCCGCGCCTTTGCGCCTCTTCGCGCCAGCTTTCGCCCAGCGGCTGGTCGGCATGAATCACAAGATCGGCGCCCAGCATCTGGTGCGCGTCTCGGGTCAGGCCGACGCGCATCCGGTCAACGAAAAAGCTGACCGACGACAGCGCCGCCACCGCCATCACCAGCGTCAGCAGCAAAAAACGCAGCTCACCGGCGCGCCAGTCACGCAAAGTCATGCGAAATGATAATGACAGCATCTGTTCTATAAATAATTGGCGCTGCGAATTTCGGGAACACCAGTGGAATTGGCCGCAAACGTCAAAAAATAACTGACTTAAATGAATTTTGGGTCAGTAAGGCTGAAAAAAAATACTCTGGGCAGTATTTAAAAACGGCCAGTAAAAAAGTGGCCCAGAACGGTATTTTTGCTATATACCCCTGAATATTTTCATAAAGAGCTTGACCTTACTCACGACAAATCATCCAATTCTGAAAATTATTGGCCATGCGTATGGTTCTTCAGTTTGCTGAGATGTTGCTACGACGAAGTTTGCATCGTGTCACGACTGCAGCGCGCCGGCAAGCAATTCAGCCAGATGCACCACATTGCCGGTATGACTGACGCTGTCGGTGCTCCAGATGTTGTTTGCGCCAGCTGCGCATAGTGCCGCATCCGCGCCTTCGACGAACAGCGCATGGCTGACGAATACATCCACCGTGTTGGCGCCTGCCGTCAGGCACTGCCGCGTCGCTTCAATCAGCGTATGCCCGGTGCTGGCGACATCATCGACCAGCACCAGATGGCGGCCGCGCAAATCGGCTGGCGGCAAATGAACCTGCACGCTGCGATCATCCAGCCGCCGTTTGTCGCACACTGCGAAATCGAAGCCGCCTGGTAACGCGACCGCGCGCACCCATTGCAGCGACTCTTCGTCTGGCCCGAGGATGAATGCGCCGGGCGTATTCCGTTGCAGAAAACGGCCGATCGCATCTGCCGCCGTCAGCGCAACCGCTGTTTTGGCCGGCACAGCAGCTGCCAGCGTTGGGGTGCGGTGCAAGTGAGGGTCGAGCGTGACGATGCCGTCGAACAGTTCCGCCAGCCATCTGCCGATGATGTGCTGACTGACTGCTTCGCCATCATGAAACGCCTTGTCCTGCCGCATGTAACACAGATAGGGCGCGATCAGCTTGAGTACCTGCGCGCCAAGATCGCGAGCAGTTTTCGCTGCCAGCAGCAGTTCGATCAGCTTTTCATTCGGCTCGTTCAAGCTGCGGCAGAAAATGACATTAGCCGGCAATTCTGCCGGCAACGTCACCCGGCTTTCCCCATCCGGAAAACGGTGCGTCTGCACACAGGCGTAAGCAGCCCCTACCCGCTGCGCCAGACGCTGTGCCTGCGCTTCGTATTCGGCAAAGCCGAGAATCATCACATCCGGATTCATGCATCCACTCATGGCTCGACGAATGCTGCAGGGATGTCGGCCGCCGCGCCAATCGAATAGCCATTGTTGCGTCGGCATAAATCCTGCGCGAAGTGAAACTCGGCCGGAAATTCAGCATGTACGCGGTACAGCGGCTCGCCCTTTTTCACCGCATCGCCCATCTTCTTGAACAAATCGACCCCCGCCCCTTCGGCAATCGGTGCGCCGGCATAGCGTGCGATATGCGCCATTTGCAGGTTGTCGATCGCTGCCACGACGCCATCGGCATTGCTTAACACCTCGAAACTCAGTTTCCCCGGTACAAATTCTGCCACGCGTCTGCCCTGCGCATCGATAATCGCGTTCATCTTCGCCAGTGCGCGGCCGGATTCGAGAATGTCACGCGCAATCGCGAACCCATGCCCGCCACGCACATCCGGGTCGAATTCCAGTATCCGCCCGGCAAGACGCAGCGCTTTCTGACGAAGATCGACCGGTGCCAGCGGACTATTTTGCAGCACGCGCATCACATCGCGCGCTTCAAGCATCGGGCCGATGCCGGAACCAATCGGCTGACGGCCATCGGTAATCACCACTTCCAGATGGATGCCGAGATGGTCGCCGACGAATTCGAACAGGCGGCGCAACTGCTGCGCCTCATGCATGTGGCGCACCTTGGCGCTTGGCCCGACAGGAATGTCGATCAGCAAATGCGTCGAACCGGCAGCTAGTTTTTTCGACAGGATCGACGCCACCATCTGGCCGTTGGAATCGATGCCGAGCGGACGTTCGACCGAAATCATGATATCGTCCGCCGGAGACAGGTCGGCCGTGCCGCCCCAGGCAAGGCAGCCGCGATGCTTGCGTACAATCTGCTGCAAATCGGGAATCGCCAACTCGACATTCGCCAGCATTTCCATCGTATCGGCTGTGCCTGCCGGCGATGTGATTGCTCGGCTCGACGTTTTCGGGATCAGCATCCCGTGCGCGGCAACAATCGGCACCACCAGCATTGACGTGCGGTTGCCGGGAATGCCGCCGATGCAGTGCTTGTCCGCCACCAGCGGTTCCTGCCAGTCGAGCTTTTCACCGGATTCAATCATCGCCCGTGTGAGGTACAGCACTTCGTCGCGATCCAGTTCGTTCTGGCCGCAGGCGACAATGAAGGCCGAAATTTCCATCTTGGTGTAATGGCTTTCGGTGATGTCGTTGATAATGGCGCGAAAATCGTCCTGCGACAGCCGCCTGCCGCGAATCTTGCGCCGCACCGCATCCATCGACGCCGGCGGTTCGGCATGGCGTACGCAGACCAGACTGCCTTCTGGCTGTCCCAACTGTGCGAACGCCTGTTCCGATAGGCCGAGTTCATCCTGGCGAACTATGCCGACGTCGTCGATAACATTCAGCACCGCCATGATGTGGCCTTCATCACCACAGCTTGCACCCACCTCGATTTTCGACAGCGCCTGAAAGCCCTCGATCCGATACACCTCGCATTCGCGGTGCAGGTAGGCAACATTCTCACGGTAAGTGTCGATGCCGATGCGGCGCAATTTCAGGTTGCCGCTGCCATTGCCATTCAGGGTATAGTTTTCCATGCGGTCGTCCTTTCCCTTGCTGGTTGCTCTCGCGCAAATTTTGCTTCCATTCTAGCGCGCAGGAAACTGAAAAAGATGTTCCAGCCGGGAAAGTTCCTTTTTTTGCAGCAAAGCATGATGTTGGTCATGAAAACGACGATGGCATCGCATTTGCGCCATACGCATTCAGGCCAATTTCAAGGCAAATGGGTAAACTATGAGGATTGCATGGAGTACATAGAATCAGCTGAAAGCAACGCATCATGCGCTTATGGTCACTGCATCCCCAATACCTTGATGCCCAAGGGCTGACCGCGCTTTGGCGTGAGGCTTTGCTGGCGCAAGCTGTACTTCATGGCGAAACGCGTGGTTACCGCCACCATCCGCAACTGGAACGCTTCCGCCGACATCCAACGCCGCTCTCCGCCATCGCGCAATATCTTTTCGCCGTTCACGCTGAGGCCGAGTCGCGCGGCTATGCGTTCGACCAGAGCAAGATTCGAGCAGCAAATGGAGCCGTTTGTGTTCTGCCCGTAACAACGGGCCAACTCGACTATGAATGGCAGCACCTGATGGAAAAGCTGAGCGTGCGTTCCCCGGCAATGCGCGAAAAATGGTACGGCATACGGGTACCGACGCCCCATCCGCTTTTTCAGGTGCAGGATGGGGGCATCGAACCGTGGGAACGTCAGTAGCCGCCTGGCAATTGACCGATTTACTGATTACCCTGATTTTTCTTTAGCTGTCCCGGTGCATACTGTTTTGCGCTCTGGCCTGTTTGTGTGCCGCTTTTTTTCCGCTGTCCTGGCGCATATTCCTTGGCGCTTTTGCTCGTTCCGGCCGCAGCTTTCTTTTGTTGGCCTGGCGCATACTGTTTGGCGCTGTTTTTCGACTGTACGCCGGCCTGTGTCTGGCCAGATTTGCCGCTCTGCTTCGCGTGCGCACCGGCCATCGGCAATAACATCAATGCAGCGCAAAGCGGTGCCAGTATCGATTTGATTCGAATTTTCATCATGGTTCTCCTGTCGTCAGATAGTTGTGGTAGATGTATAGGCTACGTGTCGCATGAGGTGCGAAAGAGCATCGTACTGCGTGCAAACAGGCCGCCATTGATCGGCATCAAGTGAGATTCCGGTAGAAGTGAAACCACAATCTCGCTGGCATAACTGCTGGGGTATATGCATAAACACAGTATTCAGACCAAGCATTCTGTGGCATCGCATATATACTGCATGGAGTATATTTAATGCCCAAACCGATGGCTGAAGTTGCTACAACTGTTGAAATTACAGTATCCTCGACAGCGCTCTCCTCTTTCCCTTACTGCCATGTCCGAACTAATTCAGGTCCAGCGCGATGGTTTCATCGCCACCGTCACCCTCAACCGGCACGAAAATCTGAACGCGATCACGCTGGCGATGTGGCGCCAGCTGACAAACGAAATAGAGGCGCTATCGTTCGATGACACCCTGCGCTGCATCATCATCCGCGGCGCGGGCGAAAAGGCATTTTCATCCGGTTGCGACATCGCCGAATTTTCGCAGCTGCGCGCCAACCGGCAACAGGGCATCGAATACGGCATCGCGATGCATACCGCCGCCGCCACATTGGCTGCCTGCCCGGTGCCGCTGGTGGCTCAGATTCATGGTATCTGCATCGGCGGCGGGCTGGAAATCGCATCGCTGTGCGATATCCGCATCTGCGGTGAATCCAGCCGCTTTGGCGTGCCACTCAAGCATCTTGGCGTGGCGATGGCCTATCCGGAACTGACCTCGATCATCCGCCTGACCGGAGCCGACGTTGCACTCGAAATCCTGCTTGAAGGCCGCATCTTCGACGCGCAGGAGGCGAAAGATAAACGGCTGGTGACCCGCATCGTGCCGGATGCACAGGTAGAAGCCGAAGCATTACTGGCGGCAAAACGGATTGCCGATGGCGCACCCCTGGTAGCGCGCTGGCACAAGAAATTCGTGCGCCGGCTGTCCGATCCGGGCGCCATCACCCAGGATGAATACCTGGAATGTTTCGACTGCTTCGATACCGACGATTACCGCAACGGCTATTCAAGCTTCCTGGAGAAAAAAAAGCCGGCTTTCGCCGGCAAATGAATCGTCAGCCGCGCTCTTCCTGACCGTGATCTACCCAAGGAAACAGCGCGTCATTGAATCCGAAGCGCATCAAATCGCGCATCCGCATCGGGTATAGTATGCCACCGAGATGGTCGCATTCATGCTGCACCACCCGCGCATGGAAACCATCCACCTCCTGGCTGATTTTATTGCCGTACTGATCAAAAGCCTCATAGCGCAATTTCGCCCAGCGCGGCACCATGCCTCGCATCCCGGGCACCGACAGGCAGCCTTCCCAAGCTTCCTCGACTTCGTCACCGATCGGTGTGATCAATGGGTTGATCAACACAGTTTCCGGTATCGCTTCGGCATCCGGATAGCGGCCGTTCTGGTTGAAGCCAAGAATCACCAGCTGAAGGTTGATACCAATTTGCGGCGCGGCCAGACCGGCGCCGTCAGCCGCCGCCATCGTTTCAAACATGTCGGCAATCAGTTCGTGCAGTTCTGGCGTGTCAAATTTGCGTACTTGTTCGGCTCTGCGCAACAGCCGCAGATCGCCCATTTTCAATATTGGTCGGATGCTCATATCTCAGTTGCTGGAAGAAATTTCATCAAGGTATTCTGACAGTTCCTGGCCAACCTCCGGATGTTTCAACCCCAGTGCAATGCTGGCTTTCAGGTAACCGATCTTCGAACCGCAATCATACCTTCTTCCGGAGTAACGGTATGCCATCACCCGCTCTGTCGTCAGCAAGGAAGAAATACCATCAGTCAGCTGGATTTCGCCTCCTGCACCCTTGCCCAACCCTTCCAGATAGGCAAATATGCTGCTGTTAAGTACATAACGTCCCACCACAGCCAGATTGGAAGGCGCCAGATGCGGCGCAGGTTTTTCAATGATCTGCGTAATGCGTTCCAGTTTCGGTTTGTAAGGATCGACGCTGACAATGCCGTATTTGTTGGTGCTTGCGTGCGGTACATTTTTGACCGCCACCATGCTGGTTCCTTCGCGATTGTAGATATCCACCATCTGCGCCAGCACATTCGGCGTTCCTGGCTTCGGGTCCATCAGATCGTCTGCCAGAACAACTGCAAACGGTTCATCACCAATGACCGGCCTGGCGCACAACACAGCATGTCCTAGTCCCAGCGGCGATGGCTGGCGGATATAAACGCAGGAAATGTGTTTGGGCAGGATGTTTTGCACCTGTTCGAGCAAATCGATTTTTCCCGCGGCCGACAGTTCCGTTTCCAGTTCATAGGCCTTGTCGAAATGATCCTCTATCGCCCGTTTGTTCTTGCCCGTGATAAAGATCATTTCGGTAATACCAGCCTCGATCGCTTCCTCGACTGCATATTGCACCAACGGCTTGTCAACGACGGTCAGCATTTCTTTCGGTTGTGCCTTGGTCGCCGGGAGAAAACGGGTCCCCAGACCCGCGACTGGAAAAACTGCTTTGGTTACTTTTTTCATTGTGATTTTTGCAAAAGTTCCAAGAGTGCTGCTTCATCCAGTATGGTAATGCCTAGTGCTTGCGCCTTGGCAAGTTTACTGCCAGCCTCATGACCTGAAACAACAAAATGCGTTTTCTTGGATACGGAACCGGCCACCTTGCCACCCGCGGCCTCGATCATTTCAGTTGCCTGTTCGCGTGTCAGCGCAGGCAGCGTGCCGGTCAGGACGAAAGTCTTTCCCTGCAATGGCTGCGGCTTTGCTGCCGCCGGTTCGCCCTCTGCCCAGACAACCCCGGCCGAACGCAGCTGGCTAATCATCGACAGATTCAACGGGTCGCTCAGGTATTGCCTGATTGACTGTGCGACCACCGGCCCGACATCTGGCACCGCCTGCAATTCCTCGACAGTCGCCCGCGCCAATGCATCCAGACCGCCAAAATGGCTTGCAAGCGTTTTCGCGGTCGATTCACCAACGTGTCGGATGCCGAGCGAGTACAGAAAACGCGCCAGTGTGGTCGATTTCGACTGCTCCAGCGCATTCAGCACGTTCTGTGCCGATTTATCCGCCATCCGATCCAGGCCGGCCAATGCTGGCTGTTCCAGCCGGTACAAATCCGCCGCCGTCGCGACCATGTTTTTATCCACCAACTGCTCAATCAACTGATCGCCCAGACCTTCGATGTCCATCGCCTTGCGCGAAGCAAAATGCTGCAAACCGGCCTTGCGCTGCGCCGCGCAGCGAACCCAGCCGCCAGAACACCGCGCTATTGCTTCATCTTCCTGTTTGATGATCGGCGAGCCGCAAACCGGACAAACTGACGGCATTGCAAACTCGCGCGCATCCTGCGGCCGCATTTCCGGCACATGTGCCACCACTTCGGGAATTACATCACCAGCGCGGCGCACAATCACAGTATCACCGATGCGGATATCCTTGCGGCGGATTTCATCTTCGTTATGCAGCGTTGCATTGGTCACCGTAACGCCACTGACGAACACGGGTGCCAGCCTTGCAACCGGCGTGATCGCGCCGGTGCGTCCAACTTGCACCTCAATATCCAGCACCACCGTCAGCGCCTCCTGTGCAGGGAACTTGTGAGCGATTGCAAAGCGCGGCGCCCTAGTGACAAAACCAAGCATTTGCTGTTGCGTCAGGTTATTGACCTTGTAGACCACACCGTCGATGTCATAAGGCAGGCTATCGCGCTTGGCGCCAATCTGACGGAAGAATTCCAGCAAGCCATCAACACCGGATACCACCGCCCGTTCGTTGCACACCGAAATACCTAGCGACACATACCAGTCGAGCAGGCCGGAATGGGTTTGTGGCATGTCCGCCCCGTCAAGCGCGCCAATGCCGTAGGCAAAAAAGCGCAATGGCCGCTGCGCGGTGATGCGCGGGGCGAGCTGCCTCAGGCTACCGGCTGCGGCATTGCGCGGATTCGCGAATTCCTTTTGTCCGGCCTCGCGCTGACGGGCATTCATCCGGTCAAAATCGGCCCGGTACATCAGCACCTCGCCGCGCACGTCCAGCACTTTTGGCGGAAGAAGTGTGTTCAGGCGCAACGGAATCGCGCGCACCGTGCGGATATTGGCGGTCACGTCTTCCCCGGTTTCACCATCACCGCGCGTCGCAGCCTGGGTCAGGATGCCATCCTGATAGCGCAGATTGATGGCCAGTCCGTCGAACTTGAGCTCCGCGTTGTATTCAACCCGCTCAAGCATCAGTCCCTCGCAAACGCGGCGATCGAATGAAACCGCATCTTCGTCACCGAAGGCATTGGCCAGCGACAGCATCGGCACTGAATGCATGACTTGCGTGAACTCGGCCAGCGGCGCTCCACCTACGCGTTGCGTCGGCGATTCCGGCGTCACCAGTTCAGGATGGGCCTTTTCGAGCACCAGCAATTCGCCAAAGAGCCGATCATATTCGACATCGGGAATAGTTGGCGCATCGAGAACGTAATAGGCGTAATTGTGGCGGTTGATTTCGGACGACAGCCAGGCGGCGCGCTCGCGCCAGTCAGTCCGTTCAGCCTGCTCGCTTGCATTTGCGGCAAACAAATCCTGCTGCATCGTCAGCGATGTCAGATGAACAGACGGCGCGCGCGAACCGAACCCGCAGCAATGCCCGCAAGCTCCATGTCTTCATAAAACGCATTTACCTGGTTCGCAATGTCTTGCAGCACTTCGTCTGTAAGTCGCTGATCGCTGTCATCAACGATAGTGCCATCAAGCCGCTTCACCAGTGTGCGGGCGCAAGCGATCATTGCGTCGAAACCATTCTGGTTTAGGGACACGCGGGGGACGTCGAGCAGCAAAGTCAGCCGCGGCGTGTATTCCGCCGCAACGGTTTCGTTGGTCGTCAGCGTAAACAATGGCATTCCATCCGCATCGAGCATCTCAAAACGTCCATCGGGACGCACGTCGAATCCTTGCCGTTCCAGAGCCGTCAATAGCGTGCCAATCGCCCACGGTGCCCCATTTGAACGGACATTGATGCCAAGTTTGACATCATGATCAATAACAAACTGGCGCAACGTCTTCGCATCCACCATGACCTTGGGCATATCGGGAATCGCCGGCTCTGCACCAATTTCGTCGGCAATTTGACGCAACCGCCTCACCATTTCCGAATATTCCAGTTCGTTCAGCGCACCGCTACGGTTGGCCAACTGTACGCCGGCCTGCAATTCGCTGTATATCCCGCCAGACGTGATCGGCTGCCAGCCGTCAGATTCTGCGTAGCCCATGAAATGCACCGGCTTGTTGCCAACATGATGCAATGTCTGAATCAGCGGCAGCAGTTTTTCGCCTCGAACAACCCCTTCAAGCGACAGCGGTATCACGCAATCGATCTTCGCATCAACAGGCAAAGATAGGCTGGCCGTTGCCACATCGGCAACCGGCAGGTCTGCCGGCTCATCCGGCAACACAAATTCCTGATCTGAAAAAACAGGTTCCTGTCGTTCGTCGCTGGCGGCCGCCATCGGTACCGCGTTTACCTCCGGTTCAATGGGGGACTCCGACGGCTGATAAGTTGTTGGCGTCATCAACACATCGTCCGGTTCGCTGGAAAACGCCCGTTCGACATTCTTTTTGGCGCGATGCTCATGCCATTTGTTATATCCGATGACACCAGCCACAATTACGCCGCCAATGACGATTAAACTGGTTTGTAGGTCTGTCATGCTGCTTGCACCTCGGAAGCAAATTCTGCGGCGGACTCCAGATCCACCACGACAATACGCGACACCCCTTGTTCCTGCATGGTTACACCTATCAATTGCTGAGCCATTTCCATTGCTATTTTGTTGTGCGAAATGAACAGGAACTGCGTGTTGGCCGACATTCTCCTGACCATCTTGCAGAACCGTTCCGTGTTCGCATCGTCCAGTGGCGCGTCCACCTCGTCCAGCAGGCAGAACGGCGCCGGATTGAGCTGAAACATTGCAAATACCAGCGCAATCGCTGTCAGCGCCTTTTCGCCACCAGACAACAGATGAATGGTGGCATTCTTCTTGCCCGGCGGTTGCGCCATTACCTGCACGCCCGCATCCAGAATTTCATCACCGGTCATCGTCAGTTTCGCTTGGCCGCCGCCGAACAGTACCGGAAACAATTCTGCAAAATGCCGGTTTACCTTATCGAAGGTATCTTGCAGCAGTTCGCGCGTTTCCCGATCTATCCTGCGAATTGCATCCTCCAGCGTGCCGATGGCTTCCGACAAGTCGGCATGTTGCGCATCCAGAAATCGTTTGCGTTCCGATGCTAGCACTAATTCGTCCAGTGCGGCCAGATTCACCGGCCCCAAAGCGGCAATCGCGTTGGAAAGACGCGTCACTTCACCTTGCAGCGACGAAGCTTTCATCTCCGCAGACAGTTTTTGCACCAGCGCCGACTCGTCCGTCTGCGCTTCAGCCAGTTGCTGCGCGTACTGCTCCTGATTCAGGCGGGCTGCCTGTTCCTTGAGCTGCAATTCGACAATCCGGTCACGCTGCGGTTGCAGTCCGCGCTCGGCAGCCAGGCGCGCTTCTTCCGCGGTGCGCAGTTGCTGCGACAGTTGCTCCAGTTCATTGCGTGCATCCGCCAGCACGCGTTCCTGGTCGATGCGCGTATTCAGCAACGTCTGCAACCCGGCCTGCGCAGCCTGATCATCGAGCGTTTCCAGTTCCAGTTGCCCCTGCTGCATGTCGGCCAGCAACTTTTCCGCCTGCTGTTGCGCCGTGGTGATGCTGCGCTGCAATTCCTCAATCCGGCTGAGCTGCGATTTGGCTGCAAATTCCGACTCCTGCGCTGCTCGCTCACAATCACGCAGTTTCTGTCTCGCTTCGTTCAGCGTCTGTTCTTTCGCCAGGA
>Ga0316613_10000664_pt1 | contig 25993 bp, 31 predicted proteins | sample OWC_soil_day10_C_2_FD_207647 | JGI IMG/M metagenome (GOLD analysis project Ga0316613, IMG submission 207647) | Wetland soil microbial communities from Old Woman Creek delta, Ohio, United States - OWC_soil_day10_CT_b | ecosystem: Environmental > Terrestrial > Soil > Wetlands | place: USA: Ohio...
AACTAGCATCATCGGTTGGTGTAGATCTACAAGTCATCCTTTGGGAACTGATAACAAAATGGAAAAATGAAGATGTTAAACTCGATTACCTTCAGATATATGAATTATCGGTTGAATATGCAGGTGGGGAAGTGTTCCAAAAAGTAATACATCGGCAGGCAGACCCCAGTAGAACGGAAGTACTTTACTATAAAACAGTACGTCATCCGATTGATGCTGCTATATATATTGTTAGTAGTGAAGAGGGAGCAAAGATGATGTTCTCAAGTGAACATATAATATCATAGCTTCTTAGGGTTGAGGATAAATTGAAAAAAGTTAGCAACCATACTTAGAAAGGATTCGATAAGAACACTTATAAAGTAATGTCTTTTTGCATATAAATATATAGGGGAATCCTCTTTATTTTTTGTAACTACTTTGAGGAAGGAGAATTGCATGAGCAAAGAGATTATTTCTTATACCTTAACTCAGGAAGAACTAGAAGATTTGCTGTCATCGGAGTATGGCAGCAAAATTGAGCCTGTAGATGTAAAGCAACTTACTAAGCAAAAGATGAATCAGCAGCGAGCAAGAATGCTTGAGAAAAAAAGGGTATAAGGTTTTAACAATAACCACTCTATTTTAAATAGAGTGGTTTATTACTAAAATTTTATTTATTTATTTATTATGTTATACTGTATCATAGAAATGTATGTGATTGGGGAAAAGGAGGTTATGATATGGCAACAGTAAAGGAAACATCAGATGAAAGATATTTGCTTATAAAAAAGTTAGGGAAGTTATATTTATATTTATTAGTGTTAGGACGGTTGGTTTTTTTGATGGAGCGAATATCGCTTCCTGAAAAATTACCGATGAATAGCAATATGATCGACATATCTAAATTTATGATTCTATCAGTTATTGGAAATGAATTTGTAAAAAGTATATGTTTTCTAAGTTTAGTGCTTTTTAGTATGTTTGTGGCAATAGAAAGCTTCATGGTGCTACGTTATTGGTTCTTATCCTTTTATTCTAGGTTTACAAATAATAAAGTAGTGGAGAAAAAGTAATAGATTGATTTTGTATTAAATTTTTGATATAAAATTGAAATAAAGACCTCCCGTTGTAGACTAGAAACACTACAATAGGAGGTTTTTACATAGATAGTTATCTTCTTACTGAAGTTAGCTATAGTAAAACCCAGCAAAAAAACTGAAAACGGCAAAAGGAATCTATACATTTTTGCAGATCATTATTGCTTCCATACATAATGATTATGGATAGTATATATTGTACTTAGTTACTCCTGTCACATAGAATGAAGATAGGTAGTATGTGTAGATTAGAAATAGCAGAGAGAAAAATATTGGTATGGTGATTTAATATGGAAATAATTCATTTAGTATATTTTACTGAAGTAGCACGTCAAGAAAGCTTTACAAAGGCCTCTGAAGTTCTATATGTTTCACAATCTACCATAAGTAAGTTGATTAAAAATCTAGAAATCGAATTGGGGGTAGCTTTATTTCATCGTGCACCTAAGCGGGTAATTCTTACAGATGCGGGGCTATTGCTTTTTGATAAAGCCAAAATAATTTTGGATACATTAAATAGCATTAATTCAGAGTTATATAATTTGGCTGGTACTCCTAGCGGTCATCTAAAGATTGGTATTTCCCCCATGGTTCAAACTCTCTTTCCTAAGGCGATAGCTGAATTTAGTTCCTTTTATCCCCAGATTACCATTGACTTGGTGGAGGTTGGATCGAGAAAGGTTGAGCAGCGGATACATGAAGGTACTCTCGATGTTGGTATTGTTGTACTACCTACAAGATCAAAGGTTGAATTAGAAACGGTACCTTTTCTAAAAGACCCATTAATGTTGATTGTTGATTCCAGTCATCAATTGGCCACTAAATCTATCATTGATATTAGTGAGTTACGTGAGGAATCTTTTGTCTTATATCGAGATGACTTTGCTTTACATGATCATATACTAGATAAATGCAAAGAACTTGGTTTTACGCCCAAAGTAGTTTGCGAAACTGCTCAGTGGGATTTCATGGTTGATATTGTAGCTTCCCAATTAGCAATCGCCTTTCTTCCTCAAACCATCTGTGCCAAGCTTAATTTGAAGTCAATTACCTGTTTACCTTTGAGAAACGAGATTAAACCCTGGCATTTGGCTATCGCCTGGAAAAGAAATACGTATCTATCTTATGCTACAAGAGCATGGCTAGAATACACGTTTAAAATGTTTGGTATAGCAAAATAATTAGTAAAAAGGAGGAATAAAGATGGATACAGACAAACTTTTATTAGATAGCAGCAAAGCTGCAATGAGTATGGGCGCTTTTAGTATTGTACTCCTCGGTATTGTTATTTTGATTTTATCATTTTTAAAATAATATAATCATAAAGGATAAAAAATATTCCAATAAAAAGTAAGCAGGATTTGTGCCTGCTTACTTTTTATTGGAATATTGCAGTGTATGGCAGTATTCTATTTTTTTATAAATAGTTATGAACCAGGATAAGGCATTCCTAGTCCTGTTCTTTGAAGCGAATATGCCAAAGTGATTCATTTTTCTGGCCATCCGTATCAAAGGAAAAACTTTTACATACGTGTTGCAGCGAATGTATTAGGTCAACAGGGACAGGTTTACCACAACAAATACACGATAAGTAGTCCATTCGGGGGAGGTCAGCAACCGGAATAGCGAAAGTACGAGTGCAGGACAAACAGGTAAATTCAATTGTCATAGCACGCCTCCTTAAAGCTTACATTTTACTACTTTCTAGTTTTATTTAAAATTTCCTGCTTATTTAGAAAAATAATTTACAAATAATTCCATGTATTTGCTTTTATTTTTAAACCATACTATGTAGTGTAAAGGGTTCGTAATGGTTGAGCCAAGATTGGTGCTGGATCTTACAAGGTTCGGTATTGGTCGGCCAAAGAGTATTGTCGGGTCAAAAGGCTCGGCAGTAGTCGGCGGGCAGATCGTTATATGTCTTGTAAGGCTGTACGGCAGCCCAACTGTTGTCGTGTGGTCAAAAGGGATGTATAATGGTCGAGCTAAGACTGCCATGGGTGCTGAAGTATAGGGGTCGGCCGTTGTCGGGAGATTGCGACCGGTTCGGTAGGGATCTGTGGCAGTCGAGCAAAGGTCAGTATCGGTTGTGTAATGCTTGTGGGTAGTCGAAAGATTGCGTATAGGTATGTAATGATCGGTATTGGCTGTAGCGTAGATCATTACGGGCTCTTTTTAAAAGCTACTGGAGTTTTCCAGTAGCTTTTTAAAATGCGATTAATCTAAAATTTGTATTACGATTCTTTACTAAGAATCGTAGCAGTGATGAAAATCACAGACTACTTTTACAATATAAAGTAATATTATTTTTAAGATATAACTAACTTGTAGAAAATAGGCAGAGCTTTGGAGGATTTATATGTATTATGAAGAGGTTAAAAAAATTTCAGATGCAGCACAGGTAAAGAGTGAATTTCTTAAGAGAAGTCCCGCGAAGTATCTGTTGTCATCTGCTTTTGCAGGAATGTATGTCGGATTTGGTATTTTACTTATTTTTAGCATTGGTGGTGCTTTATCCCAGGCTGATTCTCCAATCGTAAAGACTGTTATGGGACTTTCCTTTGGTATTGCTTTGAGTCTTGTTATTATGGCGGGTTCTGAACTATTTACAGGCAACAATTTGATTATGACAATTGGAAATATGGAAAAGAAAGTGACATTTAGTGAGACCTTTAACATATACTTTTTTAGTTTTATTGGTAATCTACTTGGTTCTTTTCTGCTTGCATATTTATTCGTTTCATCCGGACTTGCTCAAGGGAGTACAGTGATTTTTATGGCTAAGATTGCTCATAGTAAAGTGTCTCTTCCTTGGAATGAACTTATAGTAAGAGGGATATTGTGTAATATACTAGTCTGCCTGGCAATTTGGTGTTCTTTCAAAATGAAAGAAGAAATAGGAAAATTAATAATGATTTTTTGGTGTCTTTTTGCCTTTATTACAACAGGTTTTGAACATAGTGTGGCAAATATGACCTTATTGTCTACTGTACTTATCATGCCAGGCGTGGAAACTATTTCTCTTGCCGGTTTTTTTTATAATATAGGCTTTGTCACCCTGGGCAATTTTATTGGTGGTGCATTATTTATTGCCTTGCCTTATTGGTATATCTCTCAGCAAAAGTAAAAGGGAAATAAAGTGGTAACTAGAGGTAATTACAATATTTTATGTCTTATTGCTCCAAATTATGTTATTCTAACTAGGAAAATTGATGCTGTTTTTACTGTTGTTTCCATTCATACGGGTACAGCTCTAGAAAAGGAGCGTAATGCGTTACGCACAGTGGCACGACTTTGAATCTCCATGATTAGAATGTTTCAATAAGTATGTGAATAAGGCTGATTCAGCAGATAGGGAATTACCATGTGTATAATTCAAAATTCTGTACTAGCATAACTAAGGAGGAGAAAGAAAGCCTTAACAAGAAATATAAAATCAAACAAGCAAAGAGCGTCCCGCACTTATATAGCAGTGGGGCGTAAATCGGGGAGGATCTTAAGGTGAATAAAATAATCGGAGAAGGAAAAGAGCCACTAATATGTACTCCGTTAGTTGGAAAAAACCAAGCAGAGGTATTAGCTGAACTAACTAATGTCTTGATGAAAAAGCCAGATATCATTGAATGGCGTGCGGATTTTTTTGAAAATATTGTGAATACTGACCAAGTGATCGCGTTAGCGAATAAAATTAAAGAGGTTGCAGGGGATTTATCCATTATCTTTACTATTCGTTCCATTCGGGAAGGCGGTCAGCCAATTGCTCTGTCAGATAGTGAAGCTATTGAATTAAATGCAGCCATTTGCAGTAATACAAGAGTAGAATATGTGGATTGCGAATTAAGCAACCTACCAGGTGACTTTCAGCAGTTACGCGAAGTGGCACATAAAAATGGCACGAGGGTAATAGCATCATTTCATAATTTTAATTGCACACCTAGTAGGAATATCTTACATCAAAAGTTTGCAAAAGCAGAAGAGTATGGAGCTGATGTTGCTAAGGTGGCGGTTATGCCCCAGAAATTAGAAGATGTCCTTACTCTATTCTATGTAACGCTAGAAGCGAAACACAGGCTGAAAATACCTTTGATTACTATGTCGATGGGAGGGCTTGGAGCTGTAACCCGCCTGTTCGGAGGCGTTTTTGGTTCTGCAGTTAGCTTTGCCATAGGTCAGGATAGTTCAGCGCCAGGACAAGTACCGGTTGAAGATTTAAATACAGTCTTTCATATTGTTACTAAAGCTATGGAGGAGAAACGAGAGTTTTAAATTATATCTAGCTAATATCCAAAACAAAAAAAGACTCATAAATCTATTTGATGAAAATCATTTTATAATTAAACTAAGAAGTATACTGTTATTGATCGTATGTCCTTTTGGAAAATGATAAATTAACAATTACCTTTGTTATTAATGATTTTTCGATGATGCTTGACACATATTGTTTATTTGATATAATAAGCAATAGACGTCAAGATGTATTATATAATTTGTAAGGCGGAGGCTGTTATTATGATTACCTTCTTGAATGAAATAGCTCAAAAACAGTGGTTTAACTTTTTAAGTTGGGACTATTTTTATAGTGCTGGCTATTTTGGGTTTGATCAATTAAATAGACTGTTTTTTAATGAGAATTTAAATACGAGCAGGTAATGACGGCTGTTTTTATAAAAATAAGACTCATTAGAGTCTTATTTTTTTTGATATAAGTTGGAATTTTATCTACGGAAAAATTAGAAAAATTTTATTGGACGGTGAATAGTAATGAAGTTTCATACTAATATTGTATTGATTGGTATGCCGGGTAGCGGTAAGACTTCACTTGGTTTAATCATAGCTGAAAGATTGGGACTTGATTTTTGCGATATTGATCAGTATATACAGAAAAAGGAAAATAAGAGTATCTCTGAGCTTTTCTTATTAGGAGAATCACATTTTCGTCAGCTAGAAAGCGATGCTGTTCGTGAAGTTAGCAGCAGAAAACCAATCGTTATTGCAACTGGCGGTGGTGTAGTCACGCGCCCAGAAAATATAGTACTGTTGCAACAAACAGGCACTATATTTTATATTGACCGACCAATAGAAATGATTATAAAATCGACTGACTTTACAACACGTCCACTGTTGGCCGACAATGTCAAAAGAATCTATAACCTATATGAACAAAGGAAACATTTATACGAAGAGAACTGTCATTATCGAATTACCAATGAACTGCCATTGAATTCTGTAGCAGACTTAGTGCTGAAAATGATTAAATAAAAGAACCTATTCATAAAATGGTTTATTAAGAGTTCAATTCCTTCTGGATAGGCTGTATAGGATTAGGTGTTGCTGATACGTTGCTCCGCTTTTTTAAAGAGATGTTCACGGTTAACAACGGTGCGTTGATGACGTCCACGACCTACTTCGCCATAATCATCAGATGCTACTATTTCAAATAGGAGGTTTTCCCCGTTGATTTCGACAAGGGTAGATTTTACCCGTAATGTCATACCCATACAGGTAGGAGCATCATGAGTAAACTCAAAGGATGTTCCTACGGTTACAAAACCATCTGGTAAACGGTTTTCAACAGTGGCAATTGAGGCATCAATCATTAACGATACGAACGCAGGAGTAGCGATTAGACTTCCCAGTGAGCCTCTGCCGTAATGAGTTGCGGTATCTGATTCATCGACTAATCTTTGTACTGTATTATTTATGCCTGGCAGCAACATACTTCTCAAATCGAACATGATGAATTGCCTCCTATCAATTATTACAGCTGTTATTATGACTGTATTATATAATAGGATATATTATGCATCTGTTAATGAGCGATTCAATGTATACATGGCAGTTTAAGTTCATTTTTGTAGTGGCGCAACGCAATCCCTATGATAAAGCTAATTTAGCCCTATAGAATGAAATCATCACAATAATTAGAATGCATTCCAAATAGCCATTGCGGCTACGGCTTCAATGACAGGTACAGCGCGAGGGACAATACAAGGATCGTGACGCCCTCCTACTGTAATGGATACATTTTCACCCTTCGCATTTACAGTATGCTGTTCTAAGGCAATAGATGGTGTTGGTTTTATGGCTGCGCGGAAAATAAGCGGCATGCCATTGGAGATTCCTCCCAAGATACCTCCATTATGATTGGTAGAGGTCGTAATGATATTGTCTTGACTATACATTGCATCATTGGCCTGACTCCCGCGCATTTCGGCAAGAGAAAAGCCTGCGCCGAACTCCACGCCCTTAACGGCAGGAATAGAGAATAACAGATGTGCTAGTGTGCTTTCCAGAGAATCAAAAAATGGTTCGCCGATACCTGCAGGTAGATGAATGACAGCTGTCTCAATAACGCCGCCGACAGAGTCTCCAGCAGCTTTTGCTGAGAGAATACATTCTTGCATTGAGTTACCTAAAGCAGGATTTAGTACAGGGAAAGATTGTTTTCCTAATTGCTCCAGTATATCCTGGTCAATATTAACGGCATCAAACTGAGATTCCGTAACAGAAGCAATACGCTGTATATGAGAACCAATTAGAATGTTTTGCTGCTGCAGAAGTTGCTTGGCGATAGCGCCAGCAAAGACGAGAGGGGCTGTGAGGCGGCCAGAAAAATGTCCCCCTCCTCGTAAATCATTATAGCCTTTGTATTTTATTGAGCCAGAATAATCAGCATGACTAGGACGGAAATTCCACGCAAGAGATTCATAATCAGCAGATTTTTGGTCACTATTTTCAATTATGGCGCATAGAGGGCTTCCTGTTGTTTTACCATTCAGGAAACCGCTCCAAATGGTAAAGGCATCCCTTTCATTTCTTGCCGTTGACAAAGGATTTCGCCCCGGAGCTCGACGTTGTAATTCCCGTGTTACTTCTGTCAAATTAATTTCTAGGCCAGGTGGCAATCCGTCAATAGTAATTCCAATTCCTTTACCATGGCTTTCACCAAAAATACTATAGTGAACTTTTTTACCCCATGAACCACTCATTAGCTACCTCCTGAAGTTTAAAAATTATGAAGAAATGCAAAGAGCATTTCAGTCTTTAAAAATATTAAATTGTGCGATTATCAATTTTAGCAATCTGCCTTAAAAAGCCCATTAATGAAGTGAAGCGCTCAGGTGTAATCGATTGTGGTCCGTCGCAGCTTGCGTTAGCAGGATCATTGTGCACTTCAATGATCAGTCCATCGGCACCGACAGCAATAGCTGCTTTGGAGAGAGATTCTACCATCCACCATTTCCCAGCAGCATGGCTAGGGTCAACGATGACAGGGAGATGACTTAATCTTTTTATAGCGAGTACAGCACTTAAGTCTAGCGTATTGCGGGTATAGGTTTCGAAAGTACGTATGCCTCGTTCACATAAAATGACATTTTCATTTCCTTCTGCCATGATATATTCTGCTGACATTAGTAGTTCTTCAATGGTAGCACTTAATCCTCGTTTTAATAAAATAGGTTTGTTCGTTTGACCTACCGCTTTTAAAAGATCGAAATTTTGCATATTCCGTGCACCGATTTGAATGATATCTACATCTTCAACAAATTTATCCAGTGTACTGACTGCCATAATTTCAGATACAATTGGAAGACCTGTAACTTTTCTAGCAATTTTCAATAACTCTAGTCCTTCTTCTTTTAAACCCTGAAAACTATAAGGCGATGTCCTAGGTTTATAGGCGCCGCCCCGCAGGAAGCCAGCACCAGCAGCTTTGACTTCATTGGCAACAGTAATAATCTGACTTTCATTTTCTACAGAACAAGGACCAGCGATAATAGCTAATTTATTCCCACCAACCGATTGATTACCAATAGAAATGACTGAGTCTTCAGGATGAAATAATCTGTTGGCTTTCTTATAAGGTTCTTGTACCAATAATACTTTTTCTACATAGGTTTTACTTGCCAACTTATCCTTATCAAGTTTGTGAGTGCTGCCCACTACACCGATAATGGTCTGAAATTCTCCGTAAGTAGGCCAAGCGCTGCAGCCACCTCTTTCTAATTCTGCTTTTAATTCTTCAATTTGTGCTGGTGTAACGGATGGGTATAATACGATAACCATAAATAAATACCTCCTATATTTTGCTTTAAATAATGTAATTCGATCCTCAGATAAAAAAAATAAGACTCCAATGAGTCTTGTAGAGATGTGGAAATAAATTGTTGCTATCTGATATAAGCTGATTTGACATTCCCATCTATATACTCATTCAAAAACCATATATTCACTTTTTTCCAACCGAAAAAGCCGAAGCTAAAAAAGTAGCTCCAACCAAAAAAGTAAAAATATTGTTTTTGAATTTCGTTATACATAAGATGTGTCATAAAAAACATCCTCCAAATAACTCGCAATAGTTTATCTGTTTTCCAGTAACTGTTTTCCATTATATCAAAAGATTGATAAGTGTCAAGTAATTAGTTTTAATTTTAGAATAAAAGAGACAAATGTTACATATGATGTATGATTTAAACACATATGTTTTGCTGATAAAAACATTTTTTTAAAAAACACTTGACAGCATAGAAATTTTTGAATAGAATATGCGTAAATAGAATGTGTAATTAGCTATGAACAGGATGAGTACATAAATAAACTTTGGAACAGCGAGTCGGTGACCAGGCAACTGGAGGTGTGATGACCGGCCCAAAGAGTATATGGAATGGACCTGTGAGCTGCTCACTGAACGCAATATGTCAGTAGGATGAGCCGGTTGCCACCGTTATGGGGCTAGGGTATCGGATCATGTCCCGTACCTGAATTGAGGGAAAGCTTTGCTTTCCAAATTAGGGTGGTATCGCGAACCATTTCGCCCCTTTCACAGGGGTGGAATGGTTTTTTTATTTTTTAAAAATAGGCTAATTTACAAGGAGGAATGGCTATGTTAAAGGAGTTTCTGGCGCAGGTGGTGGCAGGAGAGAATTTATCACGTAAAGGTGCACAGCAGTCCATGGATATTATTATGTCCGGGCAGGGGAGTGAAGCTCAAATTGGTGCTTTTATCACGGCTTTACGGATAAAAGGTGAAACTATTGATGAGATTGCTGGCTTTGCAGAGACCATGCGCAACCATTCATTAAAGGTAGAATGCAGCTGCAAGGAAATGATTGATACCTGTGGCACGGGCGGCGATAAGACGGGTACTTTCAATATATCAACAGCAGTGGCATTTGTGTTGGCAGGAGCTGGCGTTTTGGTTGCTAAACATGGTAATCATGGTTTATCAAGTTCTTGCGGTAGTGCCGATGTTCTTAAAAGTCTGGGTGTTTCTTTAGATTTGTCGCCCCAAGGAGTGGCCCAATCAATAGAGACTACAAAAGTTGGCTTTTTATATGCGCCTGCTTTCCATAAAGCAATGAAGTATGCTGCGAAACCACGCAAAGAGTTAGGATTCCGCACCGTCTTTAATATGCTGGGGCCTTTAACAAATCCAGCTGGAGCTAGTTATCAATTAATTGGTGTATACGAACGTTCTTTAACTCATAAATTGGCAGAAGCACTAGCCATGTTAGGCGTAGAAAGAGCTATGGTAGTACATGGCTTGGACGGTTTAGACGAAATATCTACGACAGCACCGACACAGGTAACAGAAGTAGTTGGTCGGGAGACACGGACTTATATGATTGATCCCACTGTATATGGATTTAGCAGTGGCAGTTTAGAAGCGTATCGTGGTGGCACCCCTGAAGAAAATGCTGAGATTATCTTGGATATTTTTCAGGGAAAAATGATAGGTCCGAAACGTGAGATTGTTTTGCTGAACGCAGGAGCTGCTCTTGTAGTGGCTGGCAAGGCTCAGAATATAGAAGAAGGCTTGATTATAGCAGCCAACAGTATTGATAGCGGCGCTGCCTTAGCTAAATTGGAAGAGTTGAAGAGTTTCAGCCAAGAATATAAGGAGGAGGGCTTGGTATTATCATAAAAATTTGTGGTATCACGTCCGTGGAGATAGCGCAGGTGGCTAAGAATGCTGGTGCTGATTTGATTGGTTTTGTATTTGCTGAGAGTAAACGGAATATTGCTGTGGAACAAGCAGTAGAAATTGGACAACAGGTGAAGGGGATCGGTAAGGTTGGTGTATTCGTTAACAGACCTCTTAATGAAGTACAAGAGATTGCTCAATCTTGTCAATTGGATTTTGTCCAACTTCATGGTGAAGAGACTCCAGACTATTGTCAATCCGTAGGGCGGCCAATAATTAAGGCCTTTCGGGTAGGTTGTGATTTTTCTATAGAAAAATGTAAAGAGTATTCTGTTGATTGGATTCTGTTAGATGGTTTTACTCCTGGTCAATATGGCGGCACAGGCATACCCTTTGATTGGCAGTCTATGGGAAGTTTTGCTTCTCAGCTTCCTAGTCCCGTGATGGTAGCGGGTGGTCTTACTCCTGAAAATATTGGAGAAGCAATTTTTACATTGTCCCCCAAGGGGATTGACGTTTCAGGCGGAGTAGAGACTAATGGAAAGAAGGACGCTGGGAAAATTCAGAAGTTTATTATTGCCGCTCGTCAGGCAGAAGGTAGGGATTGTAATGCTTAATACGATTGTGATGAAAAAACGCCAAGAGGTAGTAGCGCGAAAACAGGAAAAGCCTCTTAGTCATTTTAAAGAAGAGATTACAAAAGGAACCTTTGCTTTTTATCAAGCGATAGAGCAAGCTTCCTGGGCGCTTATTGCTGAATGTAAGCTGGTTTCTCCTGTAAAAGGCCAGTTGTGTTCCAAATACACAGAAATAGAGTTGGCTGAGCTATATGCAGCGAATGGTGCAACGGCTCTTTCTGTACACACTGATAAACATTTTAAGGGAAAATTAGAGAATATAACCGCTGTACGGGCCGTTGCCAATTTGCCGATTTTGCGTAAGGACTTCATTATTGATACCTATCAAATTTATGAGTCTAGGTTAGTTGGGGCAGATGCTATATTGCTGATTGCAGCGGTATTAACTGATGGAGAATTAGAAGAGTATCTAGGAATTGCTAAAGAACTTGGTCTCGATTGTCTGGTAGAAGTCCATACGCTGCAAGAACTCCTTAGGGTACAAAAGACTTCGGCTGAATTAGTGGGAATTAATAATCGGGACTTGAAGACTTTTACTACTGATATTAGTAATACCTTTGCTTTATTGCCATATTGCTCCCCCAATGTTTTGCTGATTAGTGAGAGTGGCATTAGAACAGGAGAAGATGCTAAGAAACTGCAAAAAGCAGGAGTTAAAGGGATCTTGGTTGGTGAAGGCCTGGTTTCAGCAGAACATGTTGGAGATATGACACAAGAAATGGCTTTACGTAAATAACATGAAATAATGGGAGGAATTTTACATGCCTGATAAAAATGGACGATTTGGAAATTTTGGCGGTCGGTTTGTGCCTGAGACTGTAATGCCAGCATTGCTTGAATTAGAAGAAAGTTATACAAAGTTAAAGAATGATGAGGCTTTTAAGGAAGAGTTGAGCTTTTATTTACGGGAATATGCAGGTCGTCCCACTAAGTTATATTTTGCTAGAAATCTAACAGAACATTATGGACGGGGAAAAATTTATTTAAAACGAGAGGATTTACTTCATACTGGGGCTCATAAAATCAATAATGCCATTGGGCAAGCCATATTAGCTCGTAGGATGGGAAAAAAGAAGATCGTAGCTGAAACGGGGGCTGGACAACATGGCGTAGCTTGTGCTACCGTGGCTGCGCTATTTGGTTTAGAGTGCCGCGTATATATGGGGAAAGAAGATATTGAGCGGCAAGCTCTTAATGTATTTCGCATGCGTCTTTTAGGGACAGAAGTCTTTCCTGTAACTAGCGGTACTGGTACATTAAAAGATGCTACTAGTGAAGCGATTCGTTATTGGGTCACCAATGTTCAGGATACACATTATATTATTGGTTCGGTGGTTGGACCTCATCCCTATCCCATGATTGTGCGAGATTTCCAAAAGGTTATTGGTGAGGAAGTTAAGGAACAAATGAAAGAACTGGTCAAAGAAAAATTAAAATACATTGTTGCCTGTGTAGGTGGCGGCAGTAATGCCATGGGAATCTTTTATGCTTTTCGCAATGATAAAGAGATCAACAAGGTTGGAGTAGAAGCCGCAGGAAAAGGTGTTATGACAGATGCCCATGCAGCATCTTTAACAAAAGGTCGGCCAGGTGTATTACATGGAGCTTTCAGTTATTTATTACAGAATGATGATGGACAGATCATTGAACCGTACTCTATTTCTGCGGGGCTTGATTATCCAGGTGTTGGTCCAGAACATTCCTTCTTTAAAGATAGTGGAGTAGTGGACTATAAAGCCGTTACGGATGATGAAGCCTTGGGAGCGTTTAAACGCCTAGCTCGTATTGAGGGTATTATTCCTGCCATGGAAAGTTCCCATGCTTTAGCTTATTTAGAAGAAATCATGCCCAAAACGCAGATGGATGAGGCGGTCATTATTTGTCTCTCTGGTCGGGGCGATAAAGATGTGGATATGGCAGTAAAAGTAATGGGGGGATTATAATGTCAAACTTGTCGGAAAGACTACAAGGGTTAAAAAATTCTGGACGCAAGGGACTTATTGTATATATAACAGCTGGTTATCCCAATTATGAAACTACTCTCACGACTGCTTTGGCGATGGAAAAAGAAGGTGCAGATGTTATTGAGATTGGTATTCCCTTTTCCGACCCTATTGCTGATGGCCCTGTAATTCAAAAGGCGGCAACTATGGCCTTAAAAGCAGGTGCGACAACGGCAAAGTCCATTGAATTAATTAAGGAAATACGGAGAACTTCTACAATACCGTTAGTGATTATGACTTATGTGAATAGCATATTAGGATATGGCATGGAGAAATTTATTGCTTCTTTTGCTGCGGCAGGAATTAATGGGATTATTGTGCCTGATTTACCTATTGAAGAATCGGAACTATTAGAAGGTATTTGCAGTAAGGAAGGTATCGATTTAATTCAGTTGATTGCTCCTACAACGACAGAACAGCGAATTCATACCATAGGCCAGAAGGCTAAAGGATTTTTATATTGTGTTTCGAATACGGGAGTTACCGGTGTTAGAAATATTGATTATGGAGAGATCGGATCGATTATGCAGACGGCGCGCCAGGTTACTGTAGTGCCTCTGGCAATTGGCTTTGGTATTGGTACTCCAGAAGGAGCCTTAGCAGCGGCTCAATATGCTGATGCAGTTATTGTTGGTAGTGCTATTCTTGAGAAGCTTACCAATGAAGGGGTTTCTGGTGTGCGTGGTTTAGTTAAATCCATCCGTGAGAAGTTAGACGAGGAGAGTGGACGCTGTGAAAATAATTCCAAATCAAACTGAATTCTTACAATTAGGAGAAAAATATAACTTGATTCCTGTCTACACGGAGTTGTCTGTTGATTTAGATACTCCTGTCTCGATCTATGCTAAAATTATAGGAAATGATCCTGGTTTTATGCTGGAAAGTGCTGATACGAGTAAAGCTTTTGGCAGATATTCCTTCATTGGCGCAGAGCCTTTTGTTACGATAGTAGGAAAAAGCAAACAGTCAGAAGTTAAAATCGGCCAAGAGACGATTCAAATGGACGTACCACCTCTAATTGCGCTGCAAGAAGTATTAGAGCGGTTTTCCTTTCCTGATATACCAGAATTGCCTCCCTTTAGCGGGGGGGCAGTAGGCTATTTTAATTATGAAACAGTAGGTACCTGGGAAAGAATTAGAGGCTTGAATATACCTGAGGAAGACATTTTAGGCGAGTTTATGTTTTGTCGTGTTATTATCGTCATGGATCATCTTACTCACTCGGCTAAATTAATGTATTTAGCTAGTGTGGAACCTGGTGAAAATATCGAAGCAGAATATAAAAAAGCGATTCAGCATCTACAGCGGCTGATTCAGAAATTACAGCAAGCTGTTGTTTTCCAAAAACATATAAATAGTAAGGAGGCAGTGCCAGAAGTGGCAGCAGAGTTAGATGAGTCTGGGATAAAAGACAGTTATTTGGAAATGGTGGAGAAAGCTAAAGAATATATAGCTGCAGGAGATATTTTTCAGGTTGTTCTTTCTAAACCTTTTAAACGAAAGCTGACCAAAACCCCATTTGATTTATATCGTCGCTTGCGCCAGGTAAATCCTTCTCCTTATATGTTTTATATTAATGTTGGTCACAGGCAAATTGTTGGTGCATCACCAGAGATGCTTGTTAAAGTAGAGGGCGGGAATGTTTTTACTTGTCCCATTGCTGGTACTAGGCCGCGAGGTAAAGATCAAAAAGAAGATGAGCTCTTAGCAGCAGAGTTGCTAGCTGATGAAAAGGAACGGGCAGAGCATTGTATGTTAGTTGATCTAGGCCGCAATGATGTGGGTCGTGTGAGCATACCTGGCACGGTAAAAGTAAGCCGAATGCTAGAGGTAGAAAAATTTTCTCATGTTATGCATTTAGTTTCTGAGGTGTCCGGTACCCTTGATCCTAAATTTACTCCTATAGATGTATTGGCAGCTTGTTTTCCGGCAGGTACGTTAAGTGGTGCACCTAAAGTTCGAGCGATGGAGATTATTCATGAATTGGAACAAGCACCCCGGGGACCTTATGGAGGCGCCGTAGGTTATTTTGATTTTAGAAATAATATGGATACTTGTATTACCATACGTACGATGGTGATTGATGATAACCAGGTGGGAATTCAAACAGGGGCAGGTATTGTTGCTGATTCGGTGCCAGAAATGGAGTACCAGGAGATCTTAAATAAAGCAAAAGTATTGTTTAAGGTCATTGGGGAGGATGAAAATTATGATTTTAATTATTGATAATTACGATTCCTTTACGTATAATGTTTATCAATACGTTGCTAGTTTGGGATATGAAGTTGAAGTTATTCGCAATGACCAAATTACCTTAGACGAAATTGAGAAAAAGAAATATTTGGGCATTATCATTTCACCGGGTCCAGGTACTCCTGATGATGCTGGGATCAGTAAAGAAGTCATTGCCAAGTTTGCTGGGCAGATACCTATTCTTGGAATCTGTCTTGGTCATCAGGCCATTGGTGAAGTTTTTGGAGCAAGGGTGGTGCGGGCGCCTAAACCTATACATGGCAAGGTGTCATCTGTATATCATCAGGGGACTGGAATTTACCAAGGATTGACTCAACCCTTTACTGCAGGACGTTATCATTCCTTATTAGTAGAAGCAGAAAGTGTACCTGATTGTTTAGAGATAACAGCTAGGACGGAAGATGGTTTGATTATGGGGCTTAGACATCGGGAGTATCTTGTAGAGGGAGTACAGTTTCATCCTGAGTCTGTGTTGACACCCGAAGGTATGAAATTGATTGAACATTTTTTGCGATTGTAAATTTATTTAAAGTACTAGAGTGCTTTTCACTTCGAGAGAAGAGGTTTTTCTGATGCGTTTATATCTATCTATTTCTAAAACATAATTGGAGGAAACTAGGATGGCTCTTGCTGACAATTGCCCAATTAGAGAAGGAAGAATAATAGGTTATCTTGGGCCACATGGTACCTATAGTGAAGAAGTTGCGTTGCGTCTCTATAGTGAGGAAAAAGTCGATTTTAAAACCTATTCTAGCATTGATATGGCTATCAAGGCGGTAGAGACTGGTGAGGTTACACAATGCATTGTACCAATAGAAAACTCCCTTGAGGGTTCAGTGAATGTTACCCTAGATATCTTAGCCCACGAAGCTAATTTGTATATTATCAAGGAGGTTATCTGGCCTGTAAGACATAATCTGCTAGTCAAAAATAAAGGTGAAGAGATTAAAGTCATAGTTTCTCATCCTCAAGCATTAGCTCAGTGTCGGCAAAATTTGCGAAAGCTTTACCCTGATGCGGAGCTTAGAGCCATGAATAGTACAGCGGATGCTGCGACCCTTGTAGCAAGTGGAGTAGGGAACTATGCTGCTGTTAGTAGTCAAGGTGCTGCAGCTCTTTATGATTTACAGATTATAGCTGGTGATATTCAGGATAGTTCTACTAATTGTACTCGTTTCATCGTACTCGGAGATCGTCCAGCTGATTCTTCATTGCAGAATCAGTACAAAACTTCTGTGGTTTGCAAAATGAATGGGGAACGTCCAGGAAGTTTATGTGAGATTCTGCAAGAATTTGCTAAGAGGGATGTAAATCTTACAAGAATTGAATCTCGGCCAGCACGTACTGGGCTGGGAAATTATATTTTTTTCTTTGATTTAGATGGCAGTTTAAAAGAAAGCAATGTTTGTAATGCTGTAGAGGCAGTAAAAGAGAACAGTTTATGGTTTAAAAGTTTTGGATCTTATCCTATATGTACTTTGTAGGAAATAAAAGCATTGACTAACGATAGTAAGTTGAAATGCGATGGTGTCAATAAGTTTGTGTTATCGAACAGGAGTTTCAGCGGAGAGGGAGATAGATGTTACGCTTCATGATATACACATGTTCTGATTGTTGGTGAGAATGAAAAATAAATGGCGGTTGCCACGTTATAATTTGCAATCTAGATAAAAAGGACTTTTTATTAAAGGAAATCTATCAATAATCTTGAAATGGTTATCATATATATAATAACCATTTCAAGATTATTGATAGGAGATAGATTATGGTAGCAATGGCAAAACATTTGATTTTTGACTCTACAATTGGAAGTTTCAAACCCGAAAATATTATAAATACGGAGGTGAAATGTCCGTTTTGCTGTAAAGAAAGTTTAGAGGATGTAATGGCGGAAGATGGACCCATCGTATTTTTGAAAAATAAATATCCAGTATTACGTGATACTTTTCAAACTGTTATTATTGAAACAGATAAATGTAATTCTGAATTATCGCTTTATCCTAAAGAGCATTTGCATAGATTGTTTCAATTTGCCATAGAAAAATGGCAGGCAATGATACAAAGCAAAGAATTTGCGTCTGTTTTATTTTTCAAAAACCATGGCCCTTGTTCTGGCGGTACCATCAGGCACCCTCATATGCAAATTGTTGGTTTGAGGAATATAGATTATACCACAAGAATATCCTTGGAGAGTTTGCAAGGAACTGTAATCCATCAAAGCGATGGCGTAGAATTAAATATATCTAAAGAACCAAAAATCGGATTTTGCGAATTTAATGTTAGGTTAGGCAATGTGAAATCAGTGAATAGAATGGCTGATTATATACAAATTATGGCTCATTATTTATTGAATCATTTTCATAAGCGTTGTACCAGTTATAATATATTTTTCTATCAAATAGAGGGCCAAATTTTTGCTAAACTGATGCCACGGCTTGTTACGTCTCCTGTTTTTATCGGATATTCTATTCCGCAGGTGTCAAGCCGTGGGGAAGAAGTAATAAGAGAGATACAAAAAATATACTTTTAAATAAAAAAGTATAGGCAATAATTAAAGACTTCTTTGCTAAAAGGCAAAGAAGTCTTTAATTATTTATTGTACCGGCTCTATATTTTCTAGGTACCGTCCGAGCAGGATCCATATTGTTAATGCTCCGCCATGGTCATTAATCTACACTTATAATAATATGAATCCTGCGCTTGGATTGATGGAGAAAAGAGCGTGTCAGCGTTTTGGTTACAAAGGAAAGGCAAGTAGCAATACGTTGCATTATCGGAATGATTGGATCACGAAATTTTTGAAATTTTGAGCGGCAGGAGATAAATAACGCTCTTTAGTCCAAGCGATGCCGATAACTCGCTGGCATTGTGGTGTAGAAACCGGTAAAAAAGAAATATTGGTTTTATCTAAGCCAAAAACATGGGGAATTAAGGCAACCCCTAATTTTGCTTCAACAAGACCAGCGACGGTCATAATTTCCTCACCTTCAAAGGTGATAAAAGGATTTAAGTCGGCCTCTTTGAACAGTTGGTCGGTTAAAATACGTAATCCATAATCTTTTTTAAAAGTAACAATAGGATCATTGGCAATTTCCCTAAGTTCAATTGAAGTACGATTGGCAAGTCGATGTCCGTGTGGGACAACAACAAATAATTCCTCTGTAAAGAGTGGCTTCCATTCCACATGTTCTCTTTTGACCACGGGAAAACAGAGGCATAAGTCAATTTCTCCTGACTCTAATTGCTCTAGGAGGAAGGTTGTGGCATTTTGATATAGCTTAAACTGTATATGTGGGTATTTTGAGCGAAATTTACTTAACAAGCCTGGTACAAGGTTTGATCCCAGGGAGTGGAGGAAGGATAATGATACACTTCCATGATCTGGGTGGATCAAGTCATGAATTACTTGTTTTCCTGCTGCGATTTCTTGTATAGATCGCTCCACATATTGTAAAAAAATTTGTCCATAACGATTAAGGATAACATTTTTTCCTCGGCGTTCAAATAGCGGAAAGCCTAGTTCCTCTTCTAGTTTGGCAATAGAACGACTAAGAGCTGGCTGAGAAATAGATAATTGCTCTGCAGCATGAGTAATGTGTTGTAATTGAGCAACTAATTTAAAGTATTCAAGTTGATGCCATTCCATTGAGTTGACCACCTTTTGAACAATGTTTGATAAAGAAGACTTTCTATAAATCATAGCTTTGTGAACATAAATTGTCAATTACACCAATCTAAGTAATATCTTATAACTATAGGTAGAATCTTCTTTATATAATTGTAGGGTATTAATTATATAAAAATGATGCATTGGACATCTGAAGCTCTACAGTTTAAGATGAAACAAGGGAAAGTTTTAGTAGGAAGGATAGGTGTTATGAAAGAATATATAAAAAAAGGCAGTAGGATCTATTGGCGAGGAATATCAGCCTTATTCTTGGGAAGCTTTGTTACATTTGCTTTGCTTTATGCCACGCAGCCTTTGATACCAGTCTTTTCTGAGGAATTTAAAATAGCACCATCTTATGCTAGCTTATCAGTATCTCTTACCACAGGTTTTTTAGCATTTTTTATGCTGCTGATGTCATGGTTTTCCGATGCCAGAGGAAGAAAGGCAGTGATGGCAGTAGCCTTATTTAGTTCAGCAGTCCTAGCGATTGGTATTGCGTTTTGTAATAATTTCTCATTACTTTTGGTCTTACGGGCTTTGCAAGGAATTGTGCTAGCAGGCTATCCTGCCATTGCCATGGCATATGTGAATGAGGAGTTTGATCCGAGCATTTCAGGTTTAGTTATGGGGATCTATATTAGTGGTAATTCTGTTGGTGGCTTGACTGGGCGTATTATTGTTAGTACGTTGACAGACTTTTTTTCATGGCATATTGCACTGGCTGGTATGGGCATGATTGGTTTATTGGTTAGTATTTGGTTTTGGATTAACTTACCGGAATCTTGTCATTTCTCACCGCAAAAAAGAGCTTTAAAAGAACTGATTCCTGCTTTGACTAAAAAGCTGCAAAATACAGAGCTATTAATGTTGAATACAATTGCATTTTTAATTATGGGAGGATTTGTAACCTTATATAATTATATTGGTTATTCCTTGATGGCCCCTCCTTATAATTTGAGTCAGACAGTTGTCGGTTGCATTTTTGTAGTGTATTTAATTGGTACATTTAGTTCCACTTATATGGGAAAACTTGCTGACAGCTATGGTAGTTCAAGAGTTTTATGCCTATCAATTGGCATTATGCTTCTAGGTTGTCTAATTACGGTACATGGCAATTTGTATATAAAAATTATGGGTGTTGCCGTTTTAACTTTTGGTTTTTTTGGCAGTCATTCTGTTGCAAGTAGTTGGGTTGGTAAATGTGCTCTTTCCGACAAAGCTCAGGCATCTTCCTTGTATCTTCTTTTTTTCTACCTGGGAGCTAGTATGATTGGAACAATAGGAGGGCAATTTTTGAGCTGGTATGGTTGGGAAGGGGTAGTATTTTTAATTAGCTTTGCTCTTGTGATTGCATTAATATTGTCTACGATACTTTTAATTAAAGAAATACGTTATAAAATCTATACAGCCACCCAAATTTGAAAGTGGCGGATTTAGAGACCTGAGATCCTGTATGTGGAGCTCAGGTTTCTTCTATTGTTTAAGTAGCTAAAGCTTATAGCGGAAAATGAAAAAGTATGAAATATTATCCATGTAATGATATAATTAAGGGAAGATTAATGGGGAGAGATGGCAATTATGAGCGAGAGTACACAGTCTATTGATAAAGAGATCATCCGCTCCTATAATGAAGGAGACAGAGAGAGCGCATTGAAGCTGTTTATAAACCAATACCAGACAAAATTATATGCTTTGGCATATCAAATGCTAGGTAACCATGATGATGCTATGGATGCCTTGCAGGAAATTTTGTTTCAAGTCAGTCGATCTTTACAAACTTTTAAGGAAAAATCCAGTTTATATACTTGGGTATACCGTTTGAGTTCGAATGTTTGTTTTAATTTTCGTAAAAAAAGATCTCGAACTAGTAATCAAATAGAGTGGGATGAAAATTTATATCACTCTATGATGTTGCCAATTGAACAGCCAAATGAAGATCCAGACACTATGTGTGAGTCGAAGTATAAACAGTTCCTAATCCAGCAGGCTATTTTAAAATTACCAGAAAGTCAGCGGGTGCTTCTTGTTTTGCATGATATAGAAGGAATTTCAACTCAGGAAATTGCTGAGATTTTAAACATTAATTCGAATGCAGTGAAGTCAAGACTTCATCGCAGCAGAGCTGCATTGCGCAATATTATTAATAAAGGGTTTGAAGTGAAAGGAATGGAGGGGGCTGGAACCTTTTCTATTAATTCTTCTGGTCAATTGATATAAGCTTTTTCTTGGGCCGTATCCTTTAAGTAATCCCAAAATTCATTGCTGTGGTCAAGCAATGGTAAAAAAGTGGGAAAATGCTAAAAGAGGGATGTGCAATTTGCATATCTCTCTTTTTAGCGTTGCAATGATAGGGATCGAGGAGACTTAATTCGTTATATTTCTTTATTTTTTTATCCTAGAAGGCTGTTGAATATAAGTTTTGAACCATTCTGCGAAAAGATGTCCAGGCATAGGTTCAGCAAAAAAATACCCTTGTAGCTCATCACAAGCTATTTCTTGTAAAAGCAGAACTTGTTCCTTGCTTTCGACACCTTCAGCAATAGTTTTCAGTTGTAAGGTTTTACTCAACACAGTGATGATCTTGACAATCTCCATGTCATTTTGTGTAGTCATCATATTTTGTACGAAGGATTGATCGATTTTAATTTTTTCAATGGGGAATTTACGCAAGTAACTAAGGCTAGAATATCCTGTGCCAAAATCATCAAGTGTGAGCTTAATGCCCATTTTTTTCAATTGATTCATTTTATTAATAGCTTCTTCAGTATCATTTAGAAGAATCCCTTCGGTAAGTTCAAATTCAATATAATTCCGATCAATGGTACATTCTTCTAAAACTGTATTCACACTAGCAAGAAAATCTGTTTTCTGGAAATGAATAGCAGAGATATTGATTGCAATAGGAATAGGTGGCAAACCCAGGGCTATCCATGTCATATGTTGTTTGCATATTTCGCTAAGAATCCAATCACTAACGGGCATAATAAGTCCCGTTTCTTCTAATAAGGGAATAAATTTTAAAGGGGGAATTAGTCCCATAGTAGGACTATTCCAACGAATTAGAGCTTCCACGCCTGTTATTTTACCAGTCAAACTATTAATCTTTGGTTGGTAGAATAAAATAAAATGTTCTTCTTTCACTGCGTTTCGTAGACTGTTGATTAAAGAAAGTCGCTCAGAAATTAGAATATTTAAATCAGCAGTATAAAATTGATAATTATTACGACCATTTTCCTTAACTTGATTCATTGCAGTATCGGCATTTTTGACTAAATGCTCGTAATTATTGGCATCTGCAGGATATAAACTAATTCCAATACTTACAGTAATAATTAGGTCAAAACCATTAATATGAAAGGGATCATAAAGAATTTCTCTAATTCGCTCTGATATAGTGGCAACATAGTTAGGGTTGGCAATGTCTGAGAGTATAATAATAAACTCATCTCCGCCAAATCGACCTAATGTGTCGCTAGTGCGAAGACAGGTGGCTAGACGTTTCGTTAATTGAACAAGTAGTATATCACCGGCACTATGGCCTAGTGAATCATTTATTGTTTTAAAATTGTCAATGTCAATGTCAATAAATAAAACGGCTAATTTATCGGTAGATCTTTGGGTATGTTCTAAAAAAAACTGAAAGAGATCTTGTAATAGTCTTCTATTGGGAAGGCCCGTAAGAACATCATGGAAGGCCAGAAAATGAATCCTTTCTTCTGAAATTTTTCGTTGGGAAATATCGTTAAACATAGCAATATAGTGAGTTGTCCTGTGCTGAAGATCTTGTATCTGATTAATCGTAGACCATTTGGGGTAAATGGTTCCATCTTTGCGACGATCCCATATTTCTCCCTGCCAATAACCATGTTCCAGTAAGGCGGCCCACATATTTTGATAAAATTGTCTATCATGGCGCCCAGATTTAAAAATATTAGGTTTTTGACCAATAACGTCTTCTGCTGTATAGCCAGTTATTTTAGTAAAAGCTTCATTGACAAGATAAATGGTTGATTCTGCATCCGTAATAAAAATTGCTTCACCACTATTTTTAAATACCTCGCCCCACATTCGCAGCTGTTTTTCTGTGTTTTTACGCAAGGTGATATCTCTAACGGAAGCAAGGATTCTATCTTGATTATCAAATTTTATGCTGCAGAGATATACTTCTACATCAAATAAAGAAACATCATTGGGCCGTCTAGCTTTCCATTCGAATAACTGAGGTTCCCCATTAATGGCTTTATGCCAAAGGTCAGGGAGTTTATTGATGTCATTATTAGGCCCTGAGTAGTCTTTTTGAATGGATAAATTTAAGGCGGCATCATGATTGATTTTGTACATGCTCAGAACCTTGTCATTTACTGCTAGTATATTACCCTCTAAGTCGTGAAGAAATATTGCATCGTAAACACTGTTAATCAGGGTAAGAAGAGCATCTAAAGGAATGCTAAAGTCTTTTCTCATGAAGATCCTCCTTCTTGCTTAAGAACTTATTTATTGTAAATAGACTTATTGCACAGTAGCTAAGAAAATTTAATATTATTTATAAATATTTCTTTGCAAGGAAGAAGTATCCTGCTGATTGTTGTAAAAATTCATCATTATATAAAATATAATGATGAACTAGGTTTAGACTTTGGGTATTTTTGCAATTTCTCGCAGACAGTATACAAGGTTTTCCTTTTCACGATGAAAATTTATACACTCACAACATTTACCGTGCCTTGCACATTCAGAATTTGGACATGTACAGTTTTGCTCATTACAGCCAGCCATATTATAACCTCCACCACGTTAAAGTTTTTAAATTCGATTTAGTCTTATTCTAATACAAAGTAAGATTAGAAGTAAAACATTTTTAAATGAAGGTTTTTATAAAGAGGTGACGAAAACTTTTAAGTAGTTATACTATGGAAGGATAAGGAGGATGTTAATGTCTGAAAATCGAGTTTGTATTCTTATGGTCTTTACGGCTATTTTTTGGTCTGGAGCATTTATAACTGGAAAGATGGCTGTAAAGGAGTTTCCTCCTTTCGCCCTTACCTTTTTTCGGTTTCTTCTGGCGTTACCCTTTATTTTCTGTTTATTATACAGTAGGGAGAGGGAGAAGTGGTTGCCTAGAGGCAGACAGTGGCTACCCCTCGTTATATTAGGGATTATAGGTACCTTCTTCTATCATGTACTATTTTTTAGTGCCTTACGATATACTACGGCAATTAATTCTTCTTTAATTGGTGCGACAAATCCTGTATTGACTACTCTTCTGGCTACTTTATTTTTTAATGAAAAATTTACACGGAAACGAATACTTGGAATTATATTTTCATTTACAGGTGTGTTCTTCATTGTAACGAATGCTGATTGGCAGCTAATTTCTACCTTTAGCTTTAATCCTGGGGATATATTGATGTTTAGCGCTGTTTTTAGTTGGGCATTATATGCACTTCTTGGTCGTGGATATATGCGACAGTATTCTATATCGCCATTAATGGTCACAGCATATACTTTTTTAATTTGCGTGATAATATCTATTCCTTTTGTATTATGGGAAAATCCCACATCCTATCTGCCGAAAACTAGTGTGAATGGTTGGTTATCAATTATTTATATGAGTATTTTTGCCTCGGTGCTGGGATATTTAATCCAGATGTTTGCTATTGAGCGTATTGGTGCATCGCGAGCTGCAGTATTTGTGAATCTGGTACCCATCTTTACAATTATTCAATCCATCCTTATCTTGGGTGAATCCTTTACCTTATTTAAATGTGTAGGTGCTTTAAGTATTATCACAGGTGTGTATTTGGCTACAAGGTCAGATACTGAGAAGAAAAATGCTATCGCTTATGAATATAGAAAAGAAACATTTTGAAACGCGAAGATTCTAATGAAGAGGAATGAGCATAAGATTACTTCGTGTTCTTTATACACCTATATGATCTTCGTTGCTCAGCACGTTTCGCCACAGAGCTTTTCATCAAATCAAAAGACACAGAGAAATATAACATAATAAAAAAAAGCCCCTGTCATAGACAGGGGCTTTCTGACATCCTAGCGGTTCTGGCTAAAGCAATCTCTGCAATAAACAGGACGATCGCCGCTTGGACGGAAAGGAACTTGTGTTTGGATACCACATGAAGCACAAGTTGCATCATGCATTTCACGCTGTTGGTAGTTGCTGTTACCACGGCCACCACCGTTACCATTTCTTTGTTTGTGAGCTGCTCTACATTGAGGGCAACGTCCTGGTTCGTTGGTGAACCCTTTTTCAGCAAAGAAATCTTGTTCTGAAGCTGAGAATACGAATTGGTCTCCGCAATCGCGGCAAGTTAAAGTTTTGTCTTGAGTCATGTTTTGTATAGCCTCCTAAAATCTGTTACTAAAATAGGTAATGAGAATATTCATTGTCATTTCTTAAAGTAACCTTT
>Ga0316613_10000665_pt1 | contig 25992 bp, 18 predicted proteins | sample OWC_soil_day10_C_2_FD_207647 | JGI IMG/M metagenome (GOLD analysis project Ga0316613, IMG submission 207647) | Wetland soil microbial communities from Old Woman Creek delta, Ohio, United States - OWC_soil_day10_CT_b | ecosystem: Environmental > Terrestrial > Soil > Wetlands | place: USA: Ohio...
ATTTTACTTGATGATCACTATGCTTTGTTTGATCGTATTAATAAAACAAAAACTAATACTGAAGATGTGCGTTATATTTTAATTACAGATTCTGCGGGTCGTATCTTAGCCAATACTTTTGCTGGCAATCTGCCTAAAGGTTTGCCGGTAAATCCACTGTCCCAAAATAATACTTTTTTGTCTCCATATGTTAAAGCTAACATTATCAGTGGATATCAGATCATCAAGTTTAATAGCAATGAAGGCCCTTTACGAGAAATTATTGTCCCTATCGAAAATGGTGCTATCGGTTTTGTCCGTGTTGGCATGCTGGAAAATAGTACTCAACAGTTATTGAATAAAAAACTAGATGAATTTTTTATTACCACTTTTTTAGTCTGCTTGTTAGCGATGATTGGCGCTACCCACCTAGCATATGTCATTATCAATCCCTTGCGCAGCCTGACTCGTGCAGCCGGACAAATTCAACAAGGTAATTTATCCGTACAGGCTGAAGTAAAAGTTGAAGATGAAGTCGGTCAATTAGCCACAGTTTTTAATGAAATGGTTAATAGCCTACAAGAAAAGGATTTTGAGAATAACCGCCTGCTAAAAGAACTCAGAGCCAAAGAGGCAATGCGTACTATCCTGATAAATAAACTATTTACTATCCAAGAAGAAGAGCGGAAACGTATTTCTCGAGAACTGCATGATGAAACAAATCAATCCTTGGCCTCGTTGCTTGCCTATATGAAAGTATTATTATCGAAGCTAACAGATGATAATCAAAGAGAACTCCTACTAGGTGCCCGAGATGTGGCTATTAATGTATTGGATGGCTTACGCAAAATGGCGGTTGAACTTCGCCCACCAGTATTAGATGATCTAGGTATTACAGCAGCTATAGCTAAATATGTCAATAATTTCAGTACACAGCAACACATTGCCGTATCATTTTCTGCCCCTGATGACAAATTGGTGATCAGTAATGAGATTTCATTGGCGTTATACCGCATTTTACAAGAAAGCCTTACTAACATTTCTAAACATGCCTGTGCCACTGAAGCTACTATTTCATTGATAAAATGCAGTGCTACAAATACCCTTACACTAATTATCGCTGACAATGGTTTAGGCCTCCGTTCAGGAGATTTAGAAATCGCCCGTAAAAATAATCGTCTCGGTGTCTATGGTATGAAAGAACGCGCAGAATTATTAGGTGGCAGTTTTAGCTTTCATTCCATTAGTGGTCACGGCACAAAGATTACAGTAATATTACCCTTAACATGTTTGGAGTGAATATATAATGAAGTCTAAGATTAAAATTATTTTGGCTGATGACCATTCAGTTCTTAGAGTCGGACTAAAATTATTACTCAATAACGAAGCTGATTTTGCAGTAATCGGCGAGGCATCAGACGGACAAGAAGTTCTAAGCCTATTACGAACAACACCAGCCAATGTACTCATTATTGATTTATCAATGCCGAACATGGGTGGACTTGAATGTATAAAAGAAATTAAAAGTCGGGGTTATGATATCAAAATTTTGGTACTTACCATGTATGATGATGAACAATATATTAAAGAGGCCATGCGTTCAGGCGCCCTAGGCTATGTAGAGAAACATGCTTTGGATACTGAACTATTCATTGCGGTAAAAACAGTAGCAAATGGGCAGCGTTATTTAAATCCACATAACTCACAAATACTGTTAAACAGCTTATTAACTGATAGCCCCAAAGAAAACTCAGGTAATCCTTATACACTATTAAGCTCCCGAGAACGTGAAGTATTAAAACTCATCGTCAGAGGTCATTCTATGAGTCAAATCGGTAAACTCCTATGCCTGAGTGTAAAAACAGTCGATACCTATAAAACACGCATGATGGACAAACTAGGTTGCACAAAAAAGAGCCAATTGGTTGAATATGCACTTAAATATGGATTACTGCCTGTAAAAAGCGAGTAGGGATTTTCCCTACTCACTTTTTTTATCTTTTTATACTAAAAATTTCTATTTTATTGTTTTAGACATGAATATAGATTTTTCGACAAATCGGTATATGCGTAAGTTTTTTTCCTACACAAAATCAAGTTATTTTTCTTACTAAAAAATCAGCTATTTGCTGATACCTAAGTTGTCATTATAATGAGATAATTTAACTATAGCTTTTTTTTCTACAATATAAAAGGAGAGTGCAGTATGAAAAATAAGAAACAAGCTTGGAAACGTTTCCTATTAGCAGGACTAGCAGCTATCGTTTTAACAACAGGGGTAAATCTTATTGACATGCAAGCCGCACATGCAAAAGTAAATTTTGATGTATTTGACTTTGAAGCACATCGCGGTGGTCGTGATGCCCGTCCAGAAAACACTTTGATTTCATTCGCTTATGCCATGGAAATGGGTGCAACTACTCTAGAAATGGACATGCAAATGACAAAAGATGGCCGCATTGTCATTAGTCATAATCCCGTCATGAATCCAAATCTCGCCAAAGGTCCTGATGGACAATATGTAAAAGCAGGAGCTTATGATCTTCGTACAATGACTCTAGATCAAATCAAGCAATTTGATGTTGGTACGATGAATCCAGCTGCTGGCGGTTATTATGACGGTCATGGCAAAACTCAAATATCCGTACCTGGTACTAAAATGGCTACACTAGAAGAAGTTTTCGAATTAGCTAATTCTTATGGCAATGATAAAGTTATCTTTAATATTGAAACAAAATCCTATGCCGATCCTTTAGATGCGAACTATAAAAACAATCCCGATCCAGTTGCATTTGTTAAAGCAGTTAATGCTATTGTCAAAAAATATAACATGGAAGATCGCGTAACTCTTCAATCTTTTGATTGGAGAACATTAACAGCCATGAAAAAAATAAATCCTAATATTACTCTGGTCGCTTTATCTAGTGAACAAGAATCATGGGGACGTCAAGATGGTTGCTACCTTAAGATATTTGATAAGAAAAATGCCTCTCCTTGGTTGGGTGGCTTAAACATTAATGACTTCAATGGTGACTATGTAAAAGCAGCGAAAGCAATCGGAGCTGATATCGTATCTCCATACTGGGAAGAATTATCCCCACAACTCGTTACTGAAGCACATACCCTCGGTATGAAAGTAGTTCCTTGGACTGTAAATACCGCTAAAGATATGGGTATGCTGATTGATATGGGTGTTGATGGTCTCATCACTGACAAGCCTTGGGTACTCAAAGAAGTACTAACTACTAAAAGTATTGAAATGCGTCAGCCAACTGTAAACGAGAATAGCCCTTATCATACTGGTACTCATATTACTAATGTGGAAACAAAGAAACTTGCTAATGGCGGAGACGCTTCAGAATAATTACAAATAAGTAATTATCTATATCCTATAGATATTTTATAAATTAATCAGTTAAAAGGAAGGTAGTAAAATGTTACAAAGTATCAGTAAATTCATGATGACAGGTCCAGATAAGCCATTAATGAGTGGCGATCAAAGTACGATTGCAGCGGCTTTCAATAAAATACGCTGGCAAGTTTTCACATCTATCACTTTAGGTTATGCGCTATTTTACGTATTAAGACTTAGCTTCTCAGTTATCAAGAAGCCATTAATGGCAGCAGGTGTGCTAGATGCTCAACAAATTGGTGTTATGGGATCTGTATTTTTTGCCACCTATGGTATCGGTAAGTTTACCAACAGCTTTTTAGCTGATAGAATGAATAATAAACGCTTTTTTGCAATGGGACTTTTTATGTCATCTATCATTAGCGTATGCATGGGTTTTGTTAATAGTTATGTTCCCCTAGTAGTCTTATGGGGACTCAATGGTTGGTTCCAGTCTTATGGTGCTGGTCCTTGTATTGTTTCTTTGAATCATTGGTTTAGTCAAAAAGAGCGGGGTACTTTCTATGGAGTTTGGTTTACCAGTCATAATCTTGGTGCCGCCTTCACTTATATGGCAACTGCCGCAATTGTTGGGGCTTACAGCTGGCAAATGGGCTTTATCATGCCAGGTATCGTTTGTATGATCGGTTCTTTTATCATTTACTTCTTTATGTCTGATCGCCCTGAGACTCACGGTTTGCCAAATGTTGCTGACTTTAAAAATGATCATGGCGAAGTGGTTCAAAAAGATAAATCTGTTGCTAGTCTGCAATGGGACGTTGTAAAAAATCCTGCGGTCTGGATACTTGGTATGTCTAGCCTTTGTTGTTATATTGCTCGTTATGCCATTGAAAGCTGGGGTATTATCTATTTAACAGAAGCAAAAGGCTATACAACAATGGGCGCAAGCGGTGTCTTGGGTGTTATGCAGTTTGCTGGAATTTTTGGTGCTCTCACTTGTGGTCTCGTATCTGATAAGTTCTTTAATCACAGACGTAATGTACCTGCTTTGATTTATGGTGTTTTATATGCTGCATCCATTGCTGCTTTCGTCTGGGCGCCTGCTAGTAAATTAATAGATATGGGCAGTATGGTTGTCTATGGCTTCACTATGGGAGCACTTGTTTGCTACCTTGGCGGTTTGATGGCTGTTGACATTTCTCCAAAACGTGCAACTGGTGCGGCCATGGGTATGATCGGCTTACTCAGTTATGGAGGTGCTGCTGCCCAGGAACTCGTCAGCGGTTATTTGATTAAATCCCATATGACAATCGTTAACGGTAAAAAAGTCTATGATTTTGCTCTTGCTGCTGATTTTTGGGTAGGAGCTGCCGTAGCATCATTCGTATTAGCAGCTTTGGTTTGGAATGTTAAAGCCAAAGACTAATCATAACTAAAATAACAAGGACCATGATTTCGAATGAAATTCGAAATCATGGTCCTTATTTTATGGCAGTGAATAATAAAAAAATATAAACATATTCCTGCGAAACTCTTGTAATTTATAGAAATCTTGGAGTAAAATTACTATAAAAATATATCTGAGGTGATTAAAAATAACTAAACTTTTAAAAAATACTCTCATACTTTCCATGATGATCTGTATTAATTTAATTATTTTAACTGTATCTACAGCAGCCAATGAGATCACTTATATCATCAATGGTACTATCACTACCGATGATACTAGACAGCCTGATGATGACTTCAAAAAACTGGAGGCTCATAATACTTGGTTTAATCACTATACAGATTTCGCCAATGGCTATAGTATAATTTACCCCATCCACATGAAAGCAGATGTCTCACTCTCACCTATCCGTACATTATTCGCAGATGATCAGACAACCATTGAAATCTATTATGATAATTTTACTAATACAGCTTCAAATGCTATTGATTACATACATTACGGTAATCGCTTTATTAGTAATACCAGAGACCATACTATTGAGGAAAATAAAACAATATGGATCAATAATCATAAAGTACATTTACTAAAATGGACCAGGCGACAACTATCCAGAATACCGAATGATAAAAACCACTACGTCAGCGCGGAAATTGTCAAAAATAACTATGAAGTATATACTATTTTTATTAAATCCAGCCAGGCTATTGAAAATGAGCTGGATATTATCAATAGCTTTACTTTCCTTGACAGGCAAGGGACAGCTCATATTAAAAAGCCTGATGGCCATTCCCTGACACAAATGAACCAAGAAACACAAGCTTTTTGGCATAAATATTTTTCCAAAAATAGCCCCCTACAATGGGGTGTATTTGAGCCTTCAGCCCCTGAAACTCTGGAAGATTTGACAGTATTAGAAGATAAGGTTGGATCGAAGCTGTCATTTCTTATCCGCTATCAGACACTAGATGAACAATTCCCACTCTATGGATTACAACAAGCCTATGAAAATCATAAATATGTAGAACTTACTCTGCAGACAATTCGTCCTGGAATGATTGATGCACTTTCAACCAATAACCAAGACAATAATGCCAGTGTCATCTATGATATTCTAGACGGTCAATATGATAACTATTTGCATGAATATGCTCAGCAACTTAAATCTTTTGGTCATCCTGTACTCTTTCGCTTGAACAACGAAATGAATGGGGACTGGTGCTGGTATTCAGCATACTATACTGCTAAAGATGCTGAGCTCTATAAAGCATTATGGATCTATATTCATACTATTTTTGCACAACATAATGTGGATAACGTGATTTGGATATGGAATCCCCACGATGTTTCTAAACCAGACTTTAAATGGAATCATTATATGACATATTATCCTGGTGATGAGTATGTTGATGTCATAGGACTGACAGGCTACAACACTGGTACATATTTTCCTGGAGAACAGTGGCGTGGTTTTGATAACATTTATCAGACTATATATGCTGAGTACAATGAGCTATTTCCAAAACCATTTATGATTAGCGAATTTGGTTCAAATTCAGTTGGTGGTGATAAAGCACAATGGATTAACGCCATGTTTGATACTATCAAGCAGTTTAGCAATATTAAAGTAGCCATCTGGTGGAGCGGTATTGATTATGATAAAAACGGTAATCCTGGCCGCATTTACTTGATGGATGAGGATGAAAAGATTATTGATACATTCCGTTCTCGGCTAAAAGAATTTAAACTCGCTAAATAGGAAAATTAACTAAAGATAATATAAAAAACGACAGAATGGTTTTATCCCATTCTGTCGTTTTAACGCCATACATTTTTATAAAATATAGATCAATCAGTATCCGATTTTTTCTCAACGGCAGCCAGAGCCACAACTTTGTCATTAGCACCAGTTTTCATTAATTTTACGCCTTGGGTATTGCGGCTGATGATGGAGATATCATCAATATCAATACGAATAACAATACCATCACTACTAATCAGCATAAGTTCCTGACCAGGACGAACGATCTTAATACCAACAACCTGACCTGTTTTATCAGTAACCTTAAGATTAATAACCCCTTTACCGCCACGTTTTTGATCGCGGTATTCAGTAACTGCTGTCCGTTTTCCATAACCTTCCTCAGTTACTGTCAATACTTCACCATCTTTTTTCAGAGTATCCATGTCAACGACACTATCACCATCATGTAAATTAATACCTTTTACGCCACGTGCTGTACGTCCCATATGACGAACATCGGTCTCTGGGAAATAGATAGCCAAACCATCACGTGTACCCATGAGAACATGTTGCTCACCATTTGTCAATTTAACACCGATCAAATCATCATCTTCATCTAAAGAAATAGCAATTAAACCTGTTTTCCGAGCTGTATTAAATTCCATTAACTCTGTTTTCTTTACGATACCTTTTTTAGTGGCCATAAATAAATAGCGAGTATTAGAAAACGCTTTAATCGGAATAACAGCAGTAATCCGCTCTTTTCCCTCTAGGGGCAGAAGATTGACAATGGATGTGCCTTTTGACGTGCGGCTGGCTTCAGGTATTTCATACCCCATAAGCCTATATACTCTTCCTCTATTGGTAAAAAACAAAATATGATGATGTGTAGTCGTTATAAATAAATGTTCCACAAAATCTTCTTCTTTGGTGCCCATACCTGCTACGCCACGACCACCACGTTTCTGATTACGATATGTATCAACAGGCAGACGCTTAATGTAACTAGAATGAGTAAGAGTCAGCACAATATCTTCTTCGGCAATTAAATCGCCAACTGCCATATTGGATGTATCTGTCGTAATAATCGTTCGGCGATCATCACCAAAACGCTTTCTCACATCTAATAATTCTTCTTTGATAATATTCAAAACTTTTTGATCATCCATTAATACAGATTCCAACCATTCAATTAGGGCTAAAAGCTCTCTATATTCATTCTCAATTTTTTCCCGCTCTAGTCCAGTCAAACGCTGCAAGCGCAGATCTAAAATAGCCTGAGCTTGTTTTTCACTTAAATTAAAGCCATCCATCAAAGCCTTACGAGCAATATCTGTGGTATTAGATGCACGAATCGTCTTAATAACCTCATCAATATGATCAAGGGCTATTTTGAGGCCTTCCAAAATATGTGCTCTAGCTTTTGCTTTTGCTAATTCATACCGGGTGCGTCGTACAATAACTTCCTTCTGATGTTCAAGATAATAATACAGTACTTCTCGCAAGTTAAGCACCTGGGGACGTGAATCAACTAACGCCAGCATAATAATGCCAAAACTGTCCTGTAACTGGGTATGCTTAAATAATTGATTTAAAATAACTTCGGCATTGGCATCTCTTCTAAGTTCTATCACAATACGCATACCATTGCGATCACTTTCATCCCGAAGATCTGTAATACCATCAATTAGTTTATCCCGTACCAGTTCGGCAATTTTTTCAACAAGTCTGGCCTTATTAACCTGATAAGGAATTTCACTTACTATAATTCTTGGTTTGCCATTAGCCATTTTATCAATGCGTGTTTGGGCGCGCATTTTCACAACACCGCGGCCGGTAGTATAGGCTGACCGAATACCTTCATCACCTAAAATGAGGCCACCTGTAGGAAAATCAGGCCCTTTAATAGCCGTCATCAATTCCGGAATGGTTACTTCAGCATTATCAATCATCATAATTGTGGCATCAACAACTTCCCGCAAATTGTGGGGAGGGATATTAGTAGCCATACCTACTGCAATACCAGCTGATCCGTTTACCAAAAGATTAGGGATCTTAGATGGCAGTACTGTAGGCTCTTCTAATGATTCATCATAGTTTGGTCTAAAATCGACTGTCTCTTTTTCAATATCAGCGAGCATTGCTTCAGCCACTCTTGACATTCTAACCTCAGTATAACGCATGGCTGCCGCTGAATCACCATCAACAGAACCAAAGTTTCCATGCCCGTCCACCATTAAATATCTGATAGAAAAATTCTGAGCCAAACGTACAATCGCATCATACACTGAACTATCACCATGAGGATGATACTTACCAAGCACTTCACCGACAATACGTGCCGATTTTTTATACGGTTTATTGGATGCCATCCCAGCTTCATGCATTGCATATAAAATACGACGATGCACTGGTTTTAAGCCATCACGCACATCAGGCAGTGCACGCATGACAATAACACTCATGGCATAATCAATATAAGAACTCTTCATTTCCTGTTCGATACTTCTCGGTAATACTTTACCTAACCCAAAATCCACATTCTCACCTCAAAAACACAATTAAAAATTGTGATAATACTCTCACTTATTTTTAAGTAACAATTCACATTCTTGATCTCTTTGTTATACATAAATAGCATTATCAAATAACATCTTTACATTAATGCGGCGTGTTTTTTTGAAACACGCTCTATTATTGTAATTAATATCATTTAATTGCTAATTATTTATTATAACATATAAATTGATGATATGAAAAAAATCCTTTTAAAATACTCTACTAATAATATAAATTTCCTTTGGTCACCAAAAATACGCCTACTCCATATATTAATTCAGGCAGAACTCTTTACCACTCACCCACAGGAGGCTGGAATAAATGAATTTGTTTTATGTCTTGTTACTAGGCTTTGCCGTAAGTATAGACGGCTTTATTGCCGGTATTGCTTATGGCCTCAAAAACATTTATATTCCACTTACTTCACTACTCATTGTCTGTATAACTACAATTATATGTACAGGTGCAGCCATGTCAATCGCCTATATTCTAGGATCGCTTATCAATACACAACTGGCCATGTTATTAGGTGCATTATTACTTATCATGATTGGTCTATTCAGCCTATTTCAAGAATATCTTATTAAAGATGCCAATAATTATATCACAAATGAAGGAGTCATCTCCCCTAAGTTGACCTTTTCAATTGGCCGTTTAGTGATTAATATTATGGCTGATCCAGAAAAGGCTGATGTTGATCAATCACAACGTATCAATCCCTTAGAAGCCTTATTTCTCGGATTGGCTCTCGGCGTAGATAATATGGTAGCTACTTTCGCGGTTGCCTTAATGGAACCTTTACCCCTTTATACACCACTTATTATGGGATTGATTCAAATCATAGTTATTACTGCAGGTATCTATACTTCTAAACATTTTATTTCTGATAAACTTAAACAACGCTTTCCCTACTTACCAGGCATTATCTTAATTGTATTAGGTTTAATTAGACTGTGGTAAGACGAGTAAACCCTTATCCTACTACTTATTTATATCTTGTCCAACTATAAGTTCTATTATTAGTGCAATACATCCCATATTTGTTTACTAATTAATAAGACTGACATAAACAAAAATAAAGGTCTAACATAAGCTGCACCTTTTTTTATTGCCAAACGTGAACCAGCAAGAGCACCGAAAATCATGGCTATCCCCATAGGAATAGCATAATAATAATTAACTGAGCCAAAATATATAAAAGTCATAACAGCAGCAATATTACTGGCAAAATTGAGAGCCTTAGAATTACCAGCTGCGACCACAAAATCAAAACCAATCATTAAAAAAGCAAAAATAAAAAATGAACCTGCTCCTGGTCCAAAAAAGCCATCATAAAAGCCTATAGAAAAAGCTGCGAGGCCGCTTAAATAAACCGTCTTTTTAGTCATCCCTTGATATGTTGATATATCTCCCCATTCTTTTCTAGTAAAAGTATAAACAGTAACAGCAAGTAACATAACTACTACTAATGGCTTTAAAAACTGAGAGGGGATTTGTTGCACTGTAATGACCCCAAAAGCTGAGCCAATAAACGAAAGTGGGAATAAAATTTTAATTAAATTAATATTAATTTTACCCGACCGCAAAAATGAAAGAGTACTTGTACAACTTCCCATAACACTAGCCATCTTATTAGTACCGAGAGCCATCGTAGGCGGTAAACCAGTTAATAATAGTGCTGGTAATGAAATTAACCCACCACCGCCTACTACTGAGTCAATAAATGATGCAATAAAACCAGCAACCACTAAAAATAAAAGAATATCAAAACTTACAAATTCCACATATTACCTCCACATAACCAATAAGGAGTGAGATTACATCCGCTTGATGTTCTCCACTCCTTATTATACTCTATTTTACTATATTGTCGCTAGATAGAGCTTATTCTTCAACAACTGTAACCTTATTCATAATATCACCCTGGCTAATTTGATCAACAATATCCATTCCTTCAATTACTTTACCAAAAACAGTATGTATACCATTCAAATGTGGTTGTGGCTCATATACAATGAAAAATTGACTGCCTCCAGTATTAGGTCCACGATGAGCCATTGACAAAGATCCACGTTCATGCACATGGGGATTACCTGTTGTTTCACAAGGGATGCTATAGCCAGGTCCGCCTGTTCCATTACCATTAGGACAACCACCTTGAGCTACAAAACCTTTGATTACTCGATGAAAAGATAGACCATCATAAAAGCCTTCTGTTATTAATTTTTCAAAATTGGCGACGGTTTTAGGTGCTTCTTTCTCAAATAGCTCAATAACAATTGAGCCTTTATCCATTTCAATAACTGCCTTTTTCAAAATAATTACCTCACTTTAATGAATTAATACCAATTATATCTATTATACCATATTATAATCTTGTTTTTTTATTTACTTTAGTCAATAAAATCGCCCATTTCTCCTAGATACATTGAATAATCTATACTCAAAGAGAAATAATTCATATCTAAGGTTTGCTGCGTTGCATCCCATGTAACACTAGCATTAAAATAGTCACTGATTTTACTAGCCTCAATATAGGGCTCCTCTGCCAGCATTGTTACAGATATTTTTCTGTAGCCCAGCCATAAGGTTTTACTTTGCTCCTCCCAATATAGTTTTCTATTTAAAGCCTTAGCCACTTTATCAATTGGCACATAATTAATATCATTGATTTGCTGTACATTATGAGTGACTGGCTGCCCCGCCATCAATAATTCCAGTGCATTTATCATTAAACAGTTATTATCCTCATCCCAGCTTTGTCTCACGCCAAATAGTGTAGGCAAATAATTTACTCCCACATACAAAATATTATTTTTAACCATCCCTGGTACAGCATAATGTTTGCCAACAACCAACTGTTGCTGCTCATTCCACTCAATATTAGTATCTAATTTAGCTGCTATGGTTAATACGGGCGCATATATTACATCGTCCCATCCTACCAAATATTGCGGTATTTTTTTATTATTTATTTTTAAATTATACAATTTTGCAAATAGTACTTGTTCACCTTCTTCCTTGCTAATCAACTGTAATAAAAAATCATCTTCGATTAGACTGTCTAATCTTTCTGTTATTAATTTATGCTTAACTTGTTCCAATGTAACTTTTCCATCTGCATATACATCAGGATAAATACCAATTGACGCCTTACCTGCTTCATCAACTCTAACCTTAACCTGGTCATATGTAATATATAAAGGAGTATTATATTGAATCTGGGGAAATAATTCTTCAACATCCTCTTCATGCATACGAATACAACCATTAGAAATAACTGAACCAATTGACCATGGAGCATTCGTACCATGGATTCCATAATTAGCCTTAAATCCCATCCATCTATAACCTAAGGGATTATGCGGTCCAGAGGTTACTACATAGCCGTTGCTATTAGGTGGATACCACCAGGGATTCACTTCCTTATCAATAATATAAAAAGAACCACGTGGTGTTGGCGTAGACTGTTTACCAATAGCAACTGAATATTCTTTTATTAACTTATCATTTTCATAATATTCAAGTGTGCGACTTGGTAAATTCACAATAATTTTAGATGACATATTCTGATCTATTGCTTGTATACTAATAGGATTGATCGCTGATAATACAACAATAACCATAGTACACACTGCTAATTTAAAACAGCCCATAGACACCCCTTTTCTCTTTTCAAAATTTTTTTATTAATATATATGAAAAGGGGCTTTACTATATGACCTAAAGAAAAACTAATCCTATCTATCATATCTCTTGTACTTAGATTATAATATTTGTAAGGTTGCAAGTTAAATATCAAATACTTAAAGGAGTCATTATAATGGATATTCGTCATTTAACATACTTTATCGAAGTAGCCCACCATCGAAGTTTTACCAAGGCTGCCCAAGCATTACATATAACACAGCCATCAATTAGTAAAATGATTAAACTTTTAGAAGATGAGCTAGATGTAACACTATTTTATCGCTCAGCAAAACAAATCGAGCTAACTGATGCTGGCAAAGCTTTATTATACCAATCTCAACAAATAGTGAATTCCTTTCAAAATTTAACTTCAGACCTTGCTGATGTTATCAATTCAAAAAAAGGTGCTATTACTATCGGTTTACCACCAATGGTTGGCGCTCGGTTTTTTCCTCAAATAATTTCTGATTTTACCACGTTGCATCCGCAAATTTCACTTACACTGCTCGAAGTAGGATCACAAAAAGTACAAGTGGGTATCGATGATGGTAGTCTAGACATCGGTGTTGTTATGTTGCCAATTGATGAAGACATCTTTGAAATGTTTCCTATTGTTAATGAACCAATGATGCTGATTGTTCATCCTGAGCATACTTTAGCAGAGAAAGCGATTGTTGACCTTAGTCAATTAAAAGATGAGAATTTTATTCTTTTTAGAAAAAGTTTCACCCTTCATGACAATATTATCAATCGATGTATTGAAAGTGGTTTTACTCCCAATATTATCTTTAAAAGTTCCCATTGGGATTTTATCGCTGAAATGGTTGCTATTAATTTTGGCATTGCTCTACTGCCAAGAATAATTTGTAAGGATCTTGACCCTGAACGGATTAAAATAATTCCAATTGCTGAGCCAATGATTCATTGGAATTTGGGTGTTATATGGAAAAAAGATAGATATTTATCATTTGCAGCCAAAGAATTTATTAATTTTACCAGTAAACGCTTTGATACGAATCTTAAAATATAAAGTAAGGGCAACTAAGGCTTAATTTAAACCTTAGTTGCCCTTTTAGGAATGTTCTACTGCTAACCCATCGAACTAAGCCCATCACATCGTCGCTGAAGCAACCTGTGCCTGCTTATGTATTACCTATCCAATTTTTTCTTTTGAAATATATAATCATAAATGTACTGATTACCCCCATAAAAATCAGAACAGCCGGGTAACCCCACTCCCATTCCAGTTCCGGCATATATTTAAAATTCATACCATATAACCCTACTATAAAAGTGAGTGGTATAAAAATAGTAGCTATAATGGTTAAAATCTTCATGACCTCATTTAGTTTATAACTTACACTAGAAATATAAATATCAAACATTCCGGTTACCATATCACGGTACATTTCTATGGTATCAATGACTTGAATGATATGATCGTATACATCTCTGAGGTAAATAAGAGTGTCCTGGCTAAATAATACCGAATCCCCTCGGGCCAAAGCATTAATAATCTCCCTTAAAGGCCATATGGCCTTTCTGACAAACAGCATCTCAGTTTTTAATGAATGTATTTCCTTAAGAACATTAGGTCCAGGATCTAACATTAACTTATCTTCTAAGCTTTCTATCTTTTCTCCTAAGTATTCAAGGGCTATATAGTAATGATCGACAATACAATCAATTAAAGCATATGCCAAATAATCAACGCCTTTGGTTCTTATCGTGCCATTGGTCTTTTTTATTCTATCCCTTATTTGCTGAAAGGTGTGATTATCATTTTCCTGAAAAGATATAATATAGTTACGAATAATAATTATGCTTATTTGTTCAAACTCTATATTGACGGTCTGCTCATAATAATTAATCATCTTGAGAACGATATATATATACTCCTTACTCTCTTCTAATTTAGGGCGCTGTTCATTATTTACAATATCCTCCATAACAAGTGGATGTACCTTGAATTTATTGCCTATTTTTTCTATAACATCAATAATATGAATACCACTTATATGTATCCAATTAACATCTGCAATACAATCATTTTGCAATAATTCATCTACATTGCTCAACTGTTGTTCAGTCCAGTCATCTTTACTATAACATAACATAGATATTTTTATTTTTTCATTTCTCATTGAACCGGTATGTAAAAGTGTACCAGGTGGCATGCCCACTTTCTGAATATTATGCTTATGTTTATATTGGCCTGGCAAGAATATCACCTCATATCTTCTGTATTATCACTAGCAGATTGGGGTCCTTTCTTCATATATCTATCATAGATCTGATCATAAGTCATAATAATCTCACGGGGCTTGCTACCTATATTAGGACCAATAATTTTCATTTCTTCCATAGTATCAATTAATCTCGATGCCCTGGTATAACCAATACGAAACTTGCGCTGTAGCATTGATGCAGATGCCTGATTTGTTTCCATTATAATCCTAATAGCATCTTCAAATAGCTCATCTTCAAACACACTCTGATTTTTTTCATCTTTACTAGACTCTTCACAAGCAGTGATTCCCTCCAAATACTCAGGCGGTTCTACTTGTTTCTTTATATACTCTGTTAATTGTTCTACCTCACTGTCAGCAATAAAGGCACCTTGTACCCTGAGTGGCTTAGACATTCCAATTGGAGAGAATAGCATATCACCTTTACCTAAAAGCTTTTCTGCACCAGCCATATCCAAAATTGTCCGAGAATCGATTTGTGAAGATACTGCAAAAGAAATTCTTGACGGTACATTGGCCTTAATCAGACCTGTAATGACATCAACAGATGGCCTCTGAGTAGCTAGTACCATATGAATACCTGACGCCCTGGCTTTTTGGGCTAAGCGAATAATGGCATCCTCCACATCCACTGGGGAAACCATCATTAAATCAGCTAACTCATCAATGATAATTATAATATAGGGTATTTTTTCACCACTTGAACCCGCACCTTTAGGAAAAATTTCAATCATTTCATTATATCTACCAATATCCCGCACCCCGGCAGCAGCAAACATTTCATACCTACGTTCCATCTCTTGCACAGCCCACCGCAAGGATGAAGCCGCTTTTTTTGAATCAGTAACTACAGGTGTCAATAGATGAGGTAAACCATTATAACTTGTTAGTTCTACTACTTTAGGGTCGATTAAGATGAGTCTTACTTCCTGTGGGGTTGCTTTAAATAAAATACTGGTCAATAATGTATTAATACAGACACTTTTACCGGAACCAGTTGAACCTGCTACCAGTAAGTGAGGCATTTTACCTAAATCTGCAGTAACAGTTTTACCAGCAATATCCTTCCCTAGAGCTACCACCAATTTGGATGGCGACTTTAAAAAATCATCACTTTCTAAAACATCTCTTAGAGGTACACTTAGTGTCACTTTATTGGGGACCTCAATACCAATCGCAGCCTTACCTGGAATAGGTGCTTCAATCCGCACCCCTGATGCAGCTAAACTTAATGCTATATCATCTGCCAAATTAACAATTTTACTCACCTTAACTCCTGGTGCTGGTTCCAGCTCATAACGGGTGACAGTCGGCCCCTGGCTTATATGAATAATTTTAGCTTTAATATTAAAACTTTCTAATGTTTTTTCAAGAATTCTCGCATTATTTGCTACTTCCTTAACAAGCTTCCCATCTGTTGGTGCCATTGTTTTTTTTAATAATAACAATGGTGGTAACACATAACCTATTACTTGCGTATTTTCTGGTTGCAATATATAACCATCGTCTATATCTTTACTTTTACTAGACTGCTTTATCTTATTGTTAGAAGTAAACTCTTTTGTCTGACAGCTGGTTTCTTCTATTAGGCCTTCAGACCGCGCTTCCGTTTGTTCTTGTAATGCAGCCTGTTCCAGTAATTTATCCATTAAAGGATTATTTGTAAGGGGTACTGATTGTTCAAATGTTGCTGCCAATTCTTCAGATAGCTGTCCATTTTTTAATGCTTTTTCAGCAAAACGCCGATCTTTTTCTTGATTATAAAATTTACCAACCTTTTCAAATTGCTCATAGGCAGTCGATAAACCATGTTGCGCTTGATCCCGAGCTGCTAAAAATCCACGATATAAGGACCAAGTTGTAGCAATTAAAATACCACATAAACAAGAAGCTAATAACAATATTAAACTTCCGTAAAACCCCAAAAATTTACGCAATAAAAATAGTAACATACCACCAACTAGGCCACCACCATTAATTAGACTCTCTGGCATTATTTCATTATTTTCAGGAATTAAATAATGATGTATAAGCCCCAATAATGAAATATACACTAAGGTCAATCCCCAAAAACGAACACTATATACAATATCTTGATCTTTTTTTATATAAAACACACCAATAGTCATCATTAATAAAGGTATAACAATAGCCCCTAAGCCAAAAGAATAGTTTAAGAATTTAGATATATATACCCCTACTGAGCCAGTATTAAAATTAAGCAAACTAAATATAGAAATAATTCCTGATGCTAATAGAAAAATACCTACTATTTCAGATCCAAGGTTTGGATTTATATTACTTTCTTTTTTTCCCTCTGCTTTATTTTTAGAATTTCTTCTAGACAATCCTTACCACCTAATTCCCTTTTATTTATTATTAATATGATTATACCATTTTTAAAAGCACCTTTACAAATATTTCAAAAACATATGTTTGTTTATTTAGTAGAGATTGGAGCACTCACTACTGCTTACTCTATGATAAATATATAAATTTAACATTATATACTTGACATTATTTTTAAATCAAATATAATAAGAACATTACAACTTTACACTTTTTAAGATGTGGTGGAGGCGTAGGAAGCAACATCTGCATTATTATCAATCCCTCCTGAGCTGCAAGGGTGTTAGTGCTAGAGATATCTCTTGCCCCTTATGGTGGCAGGAGTTTTATTTTTTAATGATATAGAAGGAGGATTTTTTTATGCACAGTGATATTGTAAAAAAGGGATCAACTAAGGCAGCTCACCGCTCGCTCTTTTATGCTATGGGCTATACGCCTGAAGATCTTGATAAGCCCTTAATCGGAATTGTAAACTCATTTAATGAAATTATTCCAGGACATATCCACCTTAGAGATATTGCCCAAGCTGCAAAACTCGGAGTAGCCTCTGCAGGTGGCACACCTATGGAGTTTCCTGCTATTGGTGTATGTGACGGTATCGCCATGGGTCATAAAGGCATGAATTTTTCATTGGCCAGTCGCGAACTCATTGCAGATTCAATTGAAGCAGTAGCTGGAGCTCACGCCTTTGATGGTCTTGTCCTAATCCCTAACTGTGATAAGGTTGTTCCAGGTATGCTTATGGCAGCAGCTAGACTCAACATTCCCTGTGTCGTCGTCAGTGGTGGTCCAATGCTTGCAGGCCGATATCAAAGTAACGATATCAGTGTAAGTACTATGTTTGAAGCAGCAGGAAAGTATGAAAGCGGAAAAATAGATGCTGTGGAACTGGATAATATGGAACAAGCAGCCTGTGCTAGCTGCGGCTCATGTGCCGGACTCTTTACCGCCAACTCCATGAACTGCCTCACTGAGGCCTTAGGTATGGGGTTACCAGGTAATGGTACCATTCCAGCTGCTTATTTAGGAGCACGTAAGAAACTAGCTAAACAAGCTGGAGCCACCATTATAGAACTCATAAAAAATGATATAAAACCAAGAGATATTATGACCCGTAAAGCTTTTGAGAATGCAATTACTGTTGACATGGGTATTGGTGGCTCATCAAATACGGTTCTCCATCTATTAGCCATTGCAAATGAAGCTGAAGTTGAATTACCCCTATCACTCTTTGATACTCTAAGTGCTAAAACACCTTATATCATTAAACTCAGTCCAGGTGGTACACACCATATGCAGGATTTGAATGAAGCTGGTGGCATTAGTGCTGTCATGAAGGAACTTGCTAGCATTGGTATTATCCATACTGATGCCTTAACAGTAACTGGATCCGTATCAGAAAGAATTAAGCAAGCCCACATTTTACGGCCTGATGTTATCCATACGGCTCAAAATCCTTATCGAAAAACTGGCGGTATTGCCGTTCTTTCTGGAAATCTCGCTCCTGACAATTGTATTGTTAAAGAAAGTGCTGTAGAAGAAGATATGCTTGTTTTTGAAGGCCCCGCCCATGTATTTGATTCTGAAGAACAAGTAATTGATGCTCTACTTGCTAAACAAGTCAATAACGGATCAGTTGTTGTTATTCGCTACGAAGGACCAAAAGGTGGTCCTGGCATGAAAGAAATGCTTAATCCTACAGCCATTATTACTGGTATGGGTCTAAAAGTAGCTCTCCTGACAGATGGTCGTTTTAGCGGTGCCACGCGTGGGGCATGTATTGGTCATGTATCCCCTGAAGCCATGGACGGTGGTCCAATTGCTTTAGTGCAAAACGGTGATATTATTAGTATTAATATTCCGAGTCGTACTCTAACACTAAAGGTTAGCGATGAAGAACTGAGTAAACGCCGCGCAGCATGGATACAGCCTGAGGCAAAAGTAAAAAAAGGTTATCTTACTCGTTATGCCAAACTCGTTACATCAGCCAGCAAAGGCGCTGTTCTTAAATAATAAAACCTATGCTAAAGAAGCACAGCATACCTTTTCGATATGTTGTGCTTCTTTTCTTATGTCTAATGGAATGTTTTTTTATATTTTCGTATAAACCATTTGCCATTATCGGTCCAAATAGCTACCGCAATGAAGCCACCCATAAATAATTTTCCGTAGTCCAGCCCACGATAAAATTGGTCAATAATGATCAGTATGCAAATGATAATACAAACAAAACTACAAGCTCTCATTATGTCACCCCTCAGCAATCGATAGTATTTAGGCCATCTATCGTAACTTGGCGGTATCATATTAGACAGATATGGCAGATCATTTATACATTAATATTAGGAGACACATCATCAGTTAATCCTTGGCCACCAAATTTATGCAACAAAAGCGCAGCTATGGTATTACCGAAGACATTAACCGTCGTCCGCCCCATATCCATAAATCGGTCCACGCCCGCTAAGATGGCAATAGCTTCTACAGGCAGGCCGATAGAAGTGAGGATAACAGCCAGCACTACCAATGATGCGGCAGGTACATTAGCCGTCCCCTTGTTAGCGACAAGAGTAGTAATTAAAATTGTGATAAGCGCAGGAGCAGTGAGGGGCACTCCATAAACTTCCGCCAAAAAACAAACGGCTAGCGATTGGTACAAAGCAGATCCATCCAGATTAAAACTGTAGCCTAATGGTAATACGAAAGATACTATCTTTCTAGGTATGCCAGCATCTTCCAATATTTTCATATGTACTGGCAGGGTCACTTCTGATGAAGAGGTAGTGAATGCTAACAATAGCGGTTCCATAACTTTTTTGGTAGTAGCGAAGGGATTCATGCCCATAAAATAAACGACAACCCAAAAGATTACCATAATTACTATTAAGCTGAGATACAAAACGCCAATCAATTTGGCCATTGCCATCAACATTTTACCACCCTGCGTAGCAATTACCCAGGCCATAATGCCGGCGACCGCTACAGGGGCGACTGCTATAATGCCCTGAGTTAGTTTAAACATTGACTGCATGACACCTTCCAGTATATTGACCACTGACTTGGCGGCGTCACCAACAGCTGCAAGACTAAAGCCAAAACAAATAGCAAAAAATAGCGTGGGAATAATTTTTTGGCTAGCAATAGCCATAACAACATTGTCTGGAATTAAATCAAGAAAGAAGTTAACCCAATTAATTGAAGTTGCCAAATTTGTTGGGATTTTCCCCGTTGCCTCAAGCACTACGCCAGCACCGGGATGGAATATTTCATTCATGGTGATGCCGAGAATAACAGATATTGCAGTAGCTAAATAAAACCAAACAAACGCAATAAAACCCAGGCGACCTAGTTGCTTGATATCTGCGCCCATTTTATAAATACCGAGAGTAACTGCAGAAAATACCAGTGGCATAACCAACATCTTAATGGCTTTAATAAATGCTGTTCCTATCGGCTGCAGAGTGGCACCGAAACTTGGCCACAGATAACCAATAACACACCCTAGTATGAGACCCACAAGAATTTGCATCCATAATGGATATTTTTGATACAAACTGGATTTTTTTTCGATACTCATTTTTTCCTACTCCTCCTTTTAATTTATTAGAAACTTCTACAGTAGTTGTTTTGGGTTAAATCATCTTTCAACTGAGATTATTATAATTTATATGCTAAATATTCGAGAAAATTTCTACATTATTAGCCATCTCATTCCCCCTCACCCGTCAAAACGCTTAATCCATATCAGCAGCCTTACTCATACCTATAATACACACTAGTAATAAAGTTTTTTGTAATATTTACTAAAAATTAAAATAATACTTTCCCTATTAATATATAATTGTAATTAATTTACAATTATATATTAATAGGGAAAATTCCTTTATTTACTTATTTTTTTTTATTGTTCTATGTATTAACCAATTTATAACCCTAAGAAAAGACTTGTATTGCACCAACTTCTCAGTTCCAGGTACATCACAATATTTTTCATAGACAAACAGAGGCCCAATAAGCATTATACATTGCTTATTGGGCCTCTCAACTATTTATATACTAACTTTTAATCCCTAATTATTAAATTACCATTCAGTCTGGATACTCAAATCAGCTTTTTCTTGTGATTTACCAATTTTAAAAAATTTGTATACCATATAAAGAGCAGCATACCAAGCAGGGGCAACATATAGACCTACTAAATTATCATGATCGTAGCCCATCCCCAAGGTTACAGCAAGCATAAATGCACCAACTATATAATTGGCATAGGGATAAAAAGGCATTGGATATTTTAGATTGGCAATTTGCTCACTACTTAAGCTTTTCCGCCATTTATACTGAATATACATGATAAGAGACCAAGTCCACATACAACCTGTTGTTGTAATGGCTGACATGTAATAAAACACGCTGTCAGGAGCTACATAATTAAAATAAACACCTACTAAGCAAACAGCACCTGAAAACAGAACACCATTGGCAGGAACTTGATTACCAGAAAGTTTACCTAAAAAAGCAGGAGCTTCATTTCTTAGTGCTAAACCATATAACATACGACCACATACATACATACAGCTATTTAAACAAGAAGCTGCTGATGATAAAATTACAAAATTGATTATGGAAGCAGCATAAGGAATACCTGCTTTTTCAAAGATCATTACAAAAGGGCTGACACCTTTTGGTAATGTTTCATAAGGAAATATGGAAAGTATCGCTACCATGGAACCAACATAAAATACCAATACCCGCCAGAATACTTTATCAATAGCAGATTTTAGAGAGCGTTCAGGATCGGCAGCTTCACCAGCAGTAATTCCAATCAATTCAACTCCTGAATAAGCAAATACAACCATTACTAAAGCCATTGAAACACCTGTCCAACCAAATGGCATAAATCCACCATGAATCCACAGGTTAGAAAAGCCAATTGCTACACCATTATTGCCAAATCCAAAAAGTATCATTGCAAAGCCGACGAATAACATAGCAATAATAGTTACAACTTTAATCAAGGCAAACCAAAATTCGAATTCACCATAATATTTTACAGCAACTAGATTGATTGCAATAATGAAAGCCAGACACATTAAGGCTGGAATCCACTGCTGTATATCTGGTGACCAATATCGCATATATAATCCTACTGCAGAAATCTCAGCCATACCTAATACAACCCATTGATACCAATAAGTCCACCCCGTAAAAAAGGATACTAATGGTCCACAAAAAACGCGAGCATAGCCAGCAAAAGATGAGGAAACAGGGTTTTCAACAGCAACTTCACCAAGGGCACGCAGTACAAAATACATGATGACACCACCAATAGCATAGGCTAAGGTAAGAGCTGGACCTGCCATCTTACTTGCTTGTGCAGAACCCATAAATAAAGCAACGCCAATAACACCACCAATAGCGATCAACTGAATATGCCGATCTTTAAGATCCTTTTTCAAGTTTTCTTTTTGCAAATGTAAGGATTTTTCTTTCATAGCGATTCCCCTCCTCTTTTTTATATAAAAAAGCGCATGTCAACAACATTATCTGCTGTCGACAAGCGCCTTTGCTTGTACTCTTTTACTATACTCTATTAGGCTTCTGAAGCAGCCCGCTGGATACTTTGTTCCAATACTGTAAGTCCACGATCCAATTGTTCGTCAGTAACTACCAGGGGAATTAATAAGCGTATTACATTACTGAAAATACCAGCACTAATTAACATCACGCCTTGTTCTAAACAATATTTAACGATTTTACCAGTGAGTTCCTTAGCTGGTTCCTTCGTTTGCCGATCTTTGACTAGCTCAATACCAATCATAGAACCGACACCTCTAACATCGCCAATTATATTGCATCTTTCTTGTAAAGCTTTCAATCTCGACATGGTGGTACGACCTATTTCCCCTGCCCGATCACAAAGTTTCTGATCTTCAATAAACTTTATAGTCTCCAAACCTGCTACACAGGATAATGGATTTCCACCATACGTTCCGCCAATATTTCCTGCATCAGGTGCATCCATATACTGAGCTTTACCTGTTACAGCACTGAGAGGCATTCCAGCAGCAATTGATTTAGCTGTAGTCATTAAATCGGGCTCCACGCCCCAGTTTTCAATAGCAAACATTTTTCCAGTACGACCAAAACCTGTTTGTACTTCATCTGCAATAAATAAAATACCCTTACTTTCGCAAATTGCTTTGAGACCTGGTAAAAATTCTGGTGGTGGTACGATAAAACCGCCTTCGCCCTGGACCGGCTCAATAATCATCGCGGCAATGTGCTCAGCATCAATTTCCGCCGTGAAAAACCGTTCAAAATTCTCGAGACAATGCATACCACAGCCTGGATAAGTAGAGCGATAATGGCAGCGATAGCAATATGCTGAAGGTACCTTATAGGTTTCTGGTGCAAACGGTCCAAAACCATATTTATAAGGTTTTACTTTACTTGTGAGACTCATTGTCATAAAAGTACGACCGTGAAATGCCCCTTCGAAAGATATAATACCTGTTCTTTTTGTCGCATGGCGAGCAATTTTCACTGCATTTTCTACAGCCTCTGCACCGCTATTTGCAAACATAGTCTTTTTAGGAGACGAACCTGGCATTATTGAATTCATTTTTTCTGCCAATTCTACGTAAGATTCATACATGCCAATAGCAAAGAAAGAATGGAGTAATTTATCAGCTTGTTTTTGTATAGCCTTAACCACCGGTTCTGGACAATGGCCAGCATTCAAAACTCCTACACCTGCATAAAAATCAAGATACTCTCTGCCATCCACATCTGTAATGACAGCCCCACTAGCCTTTTCTACAAAAACTCCTGTGGAATTGGCTATCCCCCTAGCAACTGCACTATCTTTCCTTTGTATTAATTTTTCAGCTCTAGTTCCTATATTACCCATGGTAAGCCCCTCCTCATTATCTTTTTTAAAAATAAAAACACTGAATATACCTTAAGGCAAACAGACCCCAAGGATATATACTCAGCGCCATTGCTAAATACATCTATACTTACCTTATTAATTCATAGGTAAATTTTATCAAATTACCTCCAATACGTCTATGTGAATATATCACAAAACATTTTATATTTTCTTGTTATATATTCACTTTCATTTACTAAACTCATTAGGGAAAATCTCACTGGTCATTTGTTTTCCCACAATCACTCCCAACTGGAGGGTCAATCGATCATAAGGGTCATCTAAATTTCTACCCGTAATTTCCTCAATCTTTTTCAACCGATAATCCAGGGTATTACGATGGACAAATAATCTTTTAGCAGTTTTGGCTGCATTACAATTTTCCTCAAAATACACAAATAAGCTAGCTACCATATCCATGTTATGCTTATTATCATAAGCATTAAGAGGCTCAATAACTTCTTGATAATACATTGCTAACTTATTAGGTTCGATCTCAAATAACAATTTATAAATCCCCAACTGTTCATAGGCATAAATGGGTATAGATCCTACCTTCATTTCCGAGAAACGCAATACTTTAATAGCCTGAAGATAACTCTGTCTAGCAGCTTGCAGACTTTCAAATCTACCACCTAACCCTATAGCAACAGCTAAACTTGGCATTTTAGCCCTTATCTTATCTAACACATTGGATAAACTCCTTATATTTTGATCTGCCCCTGTGCTTTCATTTTCATAAGGCATTAATAATACAACATCATCGGCCCATAACATTTGCAAAATTTTTTTATCATGGCTAGTCAATACATCATGGATAATTTGTTCAAAATGAACTTTTAGGGCGACTAAAGCCTTTTCGTCTTTGGCTTTTTGTGTCAGTAGATATTCAGTTAAACCACTAGGCCTAATAATTGCTATTTGATGTGGTTTTGATAAATCGTAGCCATAATATGCTGCCCGCTGAATGAGCACTTCTGGGTTTTCCAGGGGACACAGCAGCAACTGCTCCAAAAAATCCTTTGTAGACCGCTGCTCTGTTTGCTTCATAACAATATGACTGCAAAGTTCCCGCGTGACTTCAATGAGTTTTACTTCCCAAGGTAATTCAAAAATAGGAAAATCAGCTTCCTTAGCTAAGCTAATTACTTCAGGCGGAATTTCCTTAATATAAGGACCAACGTTCACAATAAGTCCAGCTAACTTTTTTTTAATTATTTCCCGGACAATATCCCTAAGCTTCTGAAGATCACCATTAAGTCCGATGCCTGTTATAATTAGAAGTTCACCGCCTTGCACCCAAGGGATAACATCAGGCAAATCAATAAAGTGCACCCAACGAACCAACCTATCCAAACCAGATTTTCCAGCCACAATTTTTAATTTAGTCAAGGAAGGTAATTTGATAATTTCGCGACAACTAACCATAACAGGCCTCCTCCTCATATAAACTGAAAGCTTTGTTTCATTTTATATAAAAATAGACTGAAAAATCATGCACGTATAATACGTACACATGATTCTTCAGTCTCCATTGACGAATAATCTCTTGCAACAATTAGTCTTATTTAATTTAGAATAACAAATTTTAAAACAACAGTCAATACAAATCATTGTGAATTATTCATAATGATTTTGTATTTTTTTATTAATTTTTCATATATATATATATAGTATTTATGTCCATAC
>Ga0316613_10000666_pt1 | contig 25989 bp, 18 predicted proteins | sample OWC_soil_day10_C_2_FD_207647 | JGI IMG/M metagenome (GOLD analysis project Ga0316613, IMG submission 207647) | Wetland soil microbial communities from Old Woman Creek delta, Ohio, United States - OWC_soil_day10_CT_b | ecosystem: Environmental > Terrestrial > Soil > Wetlands | place: USA: Ohio...
AACGTGTGGAAAATGTCAAAAAAACAGGTTTTGCCGATAAAATCATTATAGAAGATCATGTCGGACAGAAGATTGAGGATATTCAAAAATATCAAGCGAATGTATTTGCGATAGGTTCCGACTGGGTTGGCATGTTTGATTATCTAAAGGCATATTGCGAGGTAGTGTATCTGGAGCGCACCAAGGGCATTTCAAGTACGATGAAGCGAGTGCAGAACTATAAAATTATTCGCCTTGGCATTGTTGGCAGTGGTCGTATTGCCGGACGGTTTATTCCGGAAGCGAAATTTGTCAGCGGGTTGAATATAGAAGGCGTTTATAATCCACACATGGAAAGCGCCAAGAGATTTGCTGCAGAACATGGTTTGGCATTTGCGACAGATGATGAAGAAGAATTATATGCTCATGTAGATGCCATTAATATTGCCTCGCCGCATGAGACGCATTATGATTATATAAAAAGGGCTTTAGAGCATGGAAAACATGTATTGTGTGAAAAACCAATGGTTTTGAAAAAAGCGGAAGCGGAAGAATTATTTGATTTGGCTAAAGAAAAAAACTGCATTTTAATGGAAGCATTAAAAACAGCGTATGTTCCTGGATTTATACGACTGATCAGTTTGGCCAAAAGCGGTGTGATCGGCGAAATTCGTGATGTTGAATCTTGTTTCACACGTTTGACCCCGTCACACTTACGGGAAATGACAGATGTACAAACCGGGGGAAGCTTTACAGAGTTTGGCAGTTATACACTGCTACCAATTATAAAACTTCTTGGAACAGGATTTCAGGATATTCGTTTTGAAAGTTTTTTTGCGGAAAATGGCGTGGACGTTTATACCAAAGCCTATTTTAACTATGGCAATAGTATAGCCACTTCGAAAACTGGACTCAAGATAAAGTCAGACGGACATTTACTTATATCAGGCACGAGAGGATATATTATTGTAGAAGCGCCTTGGTGGAAAACGAAAGGATTTGAAATTTGCTATGAAGATTTTACTCAAAATGAAAAAGTATTTACAAAATTTTTAGGTGATGGCTTGCGTTATGAGCTCAGTGATTTTGTATCGACCATTAATGGGTATCGCGATGATGGATTCAAACTCACACGAGATGAATCGATTGCTTTGGCAGAAATCATGGAAATTTTTTTAAAACAAAGAGATAAGAAAGTTATAAAGCCAACAGATATAATAGAGAAAAAAATTTGTTAGCTTTTTTATAGTAAAGATGCATGGAAGAAGTATATCATTATAATTCAAATATGGTTGGATTTTTAACAATTATTTAGGAGACTAGAACGATGACAAAGACCAAAGTGTGGGCGCACCGTGGGGCTGCAGGATGGGACGTGCAGTATGCGCCCGAAAATACAATGCCGGCATTTGAAAAAGCTGTGGCAATGAGTGCAGATGGTATTGAACTCGATGTGCAGCTAACAAAGGATGGAGAAATTGTTGTCATTCATGATGAGGCCATTAATCGTGTGAGCGACGGAGAAGGCTGGGTTAAGGACTTTACGCTGAAGGAACTGAAAAAATTTAGTTTTAGTAAAGTCCATCCGGAATATGGTTTTGTTGAGATTCCAACTTTAGAGGAATTTTTTGAAATGATGCAAGGTAATGATTTGGACATCAACATAGAGTTAAAAACAGGGCTCATCTTTTATGAAGGGCTAGAAGAAAAAACAGCGTTTCTTGCGAAGAACATGCGAATGGAAGAACGCATTATTTATTCTTCTTTTAACCATTATTCGGTGCAAAAAATTAAAAAATTGGCTCCGATGTCAAAGACGGGATTATTGTTTGCAGACGGCTTTATTGGAGTTCCGGTATATGGGAAAAACCTCGAAGTAAATGCGTTACATCCCGGAAGACATCTTTTGCGATATCCTGGGTTTATTGAAGAGTGTAAAAGACAAAATTTAGAGCTTAACGTCTGGACGGTAGACGCAAAAATTGATATGAAAAAAATGTGTGAATTAAGTGTGGATGCGTTTATTACAGATTGTCCTGATCATGGCAGAAGAATTGTCGATGAATATGTATTTAAAGTAAAAGGATGAAGACAAAGTGGTCGAGCTAGATAAGAAGATGCTTAGACAGTTACAGTTAATTCAATTGGAGATGCTTATCGAAGTAGATCGCATCTGTAAAAAATGTAATATACATTACAATATTATTGCCGGAACTTTGCTGGGGGCTGTTCGTCATGGCGGCTATATACCATGGGACGATGATGCCGATGTTGCATTTTTGCGTCAGGAATACGAAAAATTTCGCAAAGCCTGTGAAACAGAACTTGATACATCGCGGTTTTATTTTCAAGACCATCGTAATACAGATGGGTATCGTTGGGGTTACGGTAAGCTGCGGCGAAAGGATACGCTGTTTCTCAGAGAGCATCAAGAGCATATGCCGTATGAGCAAGGCGTATTTATTGATATTTTTCCGTTAGATGGTGTACCTGATAATTATCTTAAACGGTGTTGGCACAATTTTCATTGCTTTTGTATTCGTAAGGTTTTGTGGTCAGAAGTTGGAAAAATTGCAGATAAAAGCCGAAGTATGAGGGCGTGGTATAGGATATTAAGCAAATTACCACGTGCAATGATTATGCAGTACTATGATAAAATGGTTATCCATAGTAATAAAACACAGACAAAATTGGTGAGAATTTTGCTTTTTCCAACACCAAATGATACATTTGGTTACTACCGTAATTGGTATGAAGAGAGTATTTTAATTGAGTTTGAGGGATATGTATTTCAGGGAATAAAAGATTATGAAGGATATCTGAGATTCAAATTTGGGGATTTTATGAAATTGCCACCAATAGAGCAAAGAAAGGTTCATCCAGTGTCAAGAATAAAATTAATTGATATTTATGAAAATGCAGATGATTATTCTAGCTGCAGGTCAAGGAAAGTGAGAGAGGAACTGAATTATGGATAAAAAAATGATATATGCTAAGCTGATTGAAATGTTGGATCAAAACAGTTCTTTGTTGGATAAATATAAGCAGTTCTTTAATCAATATAAGACTATTTATTTTTTGGGGGCAGGTAAAGACGGTATTCTTACTGTAAAGCTGTTGGAAGATATACTTAAAGATAAAGAACTTTATTTTATAGATAAAGACAAAAGCAAGCACAATCAGGAAATATATAATGGCATTTATTGTTACGGCATTGAAAAAATGTTTGGCTGTGATTTTAGAAATACGGTTATTATTATAACCACCTTTAAATATGTTGATGAACTTTATTACGAATTTGGTAGTGCAGGGCCTTTTAAGGCAAAGGATAAATTAGATTGCACGTATGTGTGCGATAAGTTTATTCGAGTATTTAATACTGATTTTATGGAATTTCGTAAATGCTATTTGAATTATCGGGCAGATATTCTTAGCGCATTTGATATGCTGGATGACGCTGAATCCTGTAACATCTTATTCAGAGTATTAAAGGGGAGAATTAAACAGGAGGAATGTTTAGCAGATGTGTTTAGTCCAAATCAATATTTTCCAGAGTTAATTAAAAATCGTTTGAACGAGGATGAAGTATTTTTAGATTGTGGCAGTTATGTTGGCGATACCATAGAAATTTTCAAAATAGAAACAGCAGATCATTTTAAAAAAGTGTATGCGTTTGAATTGGATAAAGAAAACTTTAGCCGCCTGCGTTCAAATAAAAAAGTTAATGATGAGAGAATCGTCTTAATCAATGCTGGTGTTGGTAAGGAAAACACACAAATAAAATATGCACAGTTAGGAACCACCAGCTCAACTTGTAAATTTTTGGATAATAACCCTAATGTTTGTTATGCGGAAATAAAATCAGTTGATGAATTAATTAAGCAGGGGCAAATCAAGGAAAAGGTAACCTTTGTTAAAATGGATGTAGAGGGTGCCGAGCTGGATGCTCTAAAAGGAATGGAAGAAATGCTAAAAAGAGATATGCCGAAATTAGCCATTTCCGTATATCATAAGCTCGAGGATTTATGGGAAATACCATTATTCTTAAAGAGCGTCATCCCACAGTATGAATTTTCGCTTAGGCATCATCGAGACGGGATGGCCGAGACTGTATTATATGCTGTTGTAGAGTAGCTGCAGACAAGGACGAATGGATGAAGAATCAAGCATATATATCTAACATTCAGCATTTTAGCATCCATGATGGTACCGGTATTCGTACAACGGTATTTTTTCAAGGGTGTACATTGCGATGTGCCTGGTGTCAAAACCCTGAACTACAGAGCTTGAAACCAGTATTGTTATATAACAAATCACTTTGTACAGGCTGTGGCGCCTGTGCAAATACTTGTTTTGCTGCTATTGAAATAAAAAAAGATAAGGTCATTACCCATCGAGATCAATGCATGCAATGTTTTTCGTGTGTGTCCGAATGCTATTTTTCTGCTAGAAATGTTAGTTCCCGGCTTATGAATGTTGAACAAGTCTACCAGGAAATTATGAAAGATGAATGTTTTTATAAACATTCAAACGGCGGAGTTACACTAAGTGGCGGCGAGGCTTTATTACAGATCGATTTTTGCTTGGAGTTGGTAAAAAAAATAAAGGCATCCCGCATATCTATTGCTATCGAAACGGCCGGTAATTTACCATGGAAAAATATTGCGGTAATTGAGCCGTACATTGATACTTTTTTGTATGATTTAAAAATGGTAAATGCACACAGGCAGGAACAATATATAGGTACAAACTCAACGCTTATGATTCAAAATTTATATCAATTAAGTAAGCAAACGGAAAAGATTATTGTCCGCATACCGCTTATTTCCGGAATAAACGATAGTGAAAAAGAATTTTCCAATATTTTATCTGTGGTTGATACAGCCGAGTCTATAAACATTATTCATATACTGCCGTTTCATCAACTGGGATCTGGAAAATATAAAATGCTTGGTAGATTGTATAATATGAGCAACGTAGCTGAAGATAATCAAATTAATATAAACTCTTGTAAAAGATTGGCAGAAGAACGTGGATATATTGTGTGCGTCGGTGGCATAAGTGATTAATAAAGAGGCGATTCTATGAACTCTATATTAGATACAATGGAAGATTTGAAAAAACTTGTAATTGAAAAAAATATATTGATTTATGGAGCGCAAGAAATTGCCGATCAGGTTATTGAGGGACTCTACGCAATTGATCATCATGTGAGTATTATCGGTTGTGCGGTTTCCGATATGCGAGGAAATGTTGCAGAAATATCTGGAATAAAAGTTAAGCAAATTCATGAATATCACGTAGATAAAGATACAACATTTGTAATTATTTCAGTGGGAAATAGGGCATATCATGAGGATATCAAAAAAACTTTATATAGTATTGATTATAAAAAAGTATTTACGCTGACACAATACCTGGAAAGTATTCTAGATAATATTTTTCTGAAAAACACGATAAAAAGAAAATTGTCCAAACTGATGGAAGCTGAGAGGGATAACAGTGTATAAGTTGTCAGATCGATTAAAAAATCTGAATCAGCGTTTACATGAATATGATTTTTCATTACCAGTACACTGGTATTTCAATGATGTCAATATTTTGTTAGATAATAAAAAATATCAAGCATTGAAAAAAGAGCCCATTGCTATTCGGAAAGCTTACTCATTACAATATATTGCAGAACACTTACCGGTCATTATTCATGCGGATGAGCTGGTTGTCGGAGTTCCAAGTTATAACTCCGGCGAATTTGGTATGTGTATTCCGCAATATTTAACTACGGCAGAACGTAAATTATTTCAACAATATGGTCTTAGTGAAACCTCCATGTTTGGGCATCATCCACCCTCTTGGAATAAGATTATAACCTATGGCGTAGTAGGTATTCGTGGGGAAATAGAAAAAGAACTTCAGGGATGTTTAAAGAATGATTCAGAAAAGATTATAGAATACAGGGCGATGTTGATTGCTTTAGATGCATTGGTAATTTATGCGCATAGATATGCAACAGAATTAATGCAAAAAGCACAGGGATGCACAAATTTTATCAGAAAGAAAGAATTATTGCAGGTTGCTGATATCTGCAGGAAGGTGCCGCTACAACCGGCAGAAAGTTTACAAGAGGCAGTACAGTCTTATTGGTTTACATATACCATATTGAATAGTGGTGGCGAATTTATTCCTTTGGGCAGGCTGGATCAGTATTTTTATCGTTATTATCAAGAGGACATACAATCTGGAAGACTTACGAAAGCTGAAGCTGAAGATATCATAGGGTCTTTCTTAATTAAATGTAATGAAGGAGTAAGACTAGAACATAAAAAAACGAAAAAACATTGTAATATTGGCTTTACTGCATGGAGTGTGACTCATCTTACAGAAAATGATATTGAAAATTTGTTAACAGAAGATGGTGCATGGCATTCATCGGAGGATGATAATGCAAATAATAATTATGCTTTTGGTCAGAATGCCAATAATAAGATGATGACGTGTATATTGGGTGGAGAGAATTACCTAAGACAGAGCGAGATAAATGAAATCTCTTATTTGATTTTAGGTTTAAAATCCCAAATGAATTTACTGTTTCCTACTTTAGGGGTAAGAATAGGAAGCAATACACCGAAGGTGTTCTTAGATTATGTATCATCAATTCTTTTGATTAATAAAGGTGAGCCTTTAATTTATAATGATGAAAGTATTATTCCCGGCTATATTAGTATGGGGATTTCTCGGGAAGATGCCTCTACTTATAGCAGTGATGGATGCTGGGAAACCTTAATACCTGGTAAAAGTGAATTCATTTTTCAGCAACCTAATTTATTGAAATGTTTGGAATGGACACTGAATAGAGGTATTGGAATAAAATCTCAGCAAAAAGAGTCTGTAGATACAGGAGAACTTTTATCTTTTAGTACATTTGAACAATTATATCAGGCGTATAAGCAGCAAATGGATGTTTGTATGGAAAATATGTATAACAATTTTATACGAAATTATGGGATTTCATCTTTAGTTGCTCCTGACCCATTGTTTTCGGCCTTAGTAGATGATTGTATCAAGAATGGAAAAGATATTTATAATGGTGGAGGAAAGTATCGTTTTCGTGCATTGATTGCTGCTGGCTTGGCTGATACCGTAGATTCTTTAGTTGCAATTCGTGACGTGGTTTATGAAAAACAGAGGGTGACCCTTGAAGAGTTGAATGCAGCCTTGCATATGAATTGGCAAGGCTATGAAAGATTGAGAGCTTATATTATTAATCGAGTTGAAAAATTTGGTAATGACGACGACAAGAGTGATTGCTTGGCAGAGCATATTTTGCATGATTATACTACTAAACTTCAAGAACTTAGGGAAAAAGATTGTCGTATAATTTTGGTAGGTGGAATTGGTACCTTTCATTTTTATCCCCAGTTCGGAAGAGAGGTGGCAGCTTCTGCAAACGGAAGATATAGTTATGAAGCAATTGCGCCTAATTATTCACCAGTGCCTGGTTTTGATAAGAATGGACCTACATCTGTGATTAAAAGTATTACCAAGCCGGATTTGCAAGAATTATTCGTGGGAACTCCGGTAGATATATCTTTAAATAAAACAGAGTTTGTTGGTAGAAGTGGAATAGAGAGACTTAGTAGTATGATTCGAAGTTTTTGCGATTTAGGTGGTAATATCATGTCTATTGCATTTAATGATATTGAAGAAATGAAGGATGCACAGATTCATCCAGAAAAGCACAAAAACTTGATGGTGCGGATGGGGGGATTATCGGCATACTTTATTTCACTGGCACCTCAACAACAGAAAAATATTATAAAACGATTTGAACGAGTATAACAAGAATGAATTTGTTTAGCATGAGTAGGTGTTGATGTGGACAACAAATATATATATTTGTTCCCTTTTGAAAAAGTTCCGCATAATTCCCGAATATTAATTTATGGTGCGGGAGATGTAGGACAAGAGTATTTAAAACAAATTAAAGCAACCGGATATTGTGAAATATTTGGTTTTGTGGATCAAGCATATGACAAATATCCGGCCATGATTGTGCCAATATATGCCCCGGAGAAGATAATGCATATAAAGTATGATTACATTGTTCTTGCAATGAAGACCGGGATGTACATAAAAGAAATTACGAAGATTTTGTTAAGTCAGGGCACAAATAAAGAGAAAATTATTTATGTTGGCAGTCGGGAAGAAACGTCTATATTACTGGAACAAAATATAAGTGTGGCACCAACTGAGAATTTTGCTTTTGAAAAAGATGGTTTAGCGATTGCATTAAAATATGGTCCTGGATTAGGTGACTGTATCGTAAAAAAGAAACTGTTTGAGGAAATTATAAAAATTGTACCAAATTGCTTAATTGACATTTATGCGCCAAATGCGAATGAGTATATAAAGTCTATATATGGAGAGCATCCTAATTTAAATATGGTTGTTGATGATGGAGGCGCAGTTTATGCACAGAATTCTAATCAATATGCACTATCCATGAAAGTGTTTTTTATGCTCCAGATAGATTATGTTGATTTTAGGAAGATTGAAGAATGGAGTGCTGATTTCGCTGCTAAAATTAAATTGCTTAAGCAACGCTGTGAAAAATATAAACTAACCCCGTTTCCGCCGAGTCAAAATAAATTGCATTTTGATCGAATCAAATATATAGGAGCCAATTATTATACAACATTTGCTTATAATGGCGTTTTTGATATAAAAGATGCGATAACATCAATTCCGCTAAACAAAGAAATTGAAAAAGAGTTTTTGAAATTTGAGTTAGGTCAATATATTACCATTAACTATGGAAATGGAAGTTCAGCTCAGAAAATGACCGCTGTAGCCAAAGAATGGCCGCTAGAATATTTTCATGAATTTGTGAGGCTGTTTAAGAAAACATATCCTTCTATAAAGGTAGTGCAGTTAGGAACAAAAAATGCATTTAAAGTTACGGCTGCTGATAATTATATATTTGGTGAAAGTTTGGAACTAGCTAAATATGTTTTAAAAAATGCTTTATTTCATTTGGATATAGAGGGTGGATTAGTGCATTTAGCGACCCAGTTAGGAACAAAATGCATTGTGCTGTTTGGGCCTACGCCGGTTCAATTTTTTGGGTATAAACAAAATGTTAATATCGTTTTTGAAAAATGTAATGGATGCTATTGTTTATATGATGATATTAATCAGTGTGCGAGAAATTTGAAAGAACCGGAGTGTATGTACTCGATAACTCCTGAAATTGTAATGGAAGCAGTAGAATCTATAGTAAATTAAAGCAAGAAATTTAAAGAAGATATAAATGATAGATGGGGGTAAATGATGAAAAAAATATATATATATGGAACAGGAAGAGTTGCAGAAAGGTATATTGAGAAATTAAATAAAGATAGGTATGAAATTGCCGGGTTTTTAGATACATATAAACAAGGTATATTTTACGATAAAAAGATTTATAAAATAGATGATATTTTGCAAAAAGAGTGGGATGAAATTCATATCGCGACCATCTACTTTGAAGTTTTTAAATTATTATTAAAGAAAAACGTACCCAAAAGTAAAATTGTATTATGTCATAAACAATTATTTGGAGATTATCTAGAGTTTTCAAATGGGATACAGGATATAAAGATAAATTTTCCAACAGTTCTTACTGTGCCGATGAAGTATGTCTATGGTATGGAAGTTCTTAGTTATGATATAGCACAATGGTCTCAAGATTATTGCCGGTATAATACGTTGTATTTATTAGCAGAAGAAATTCGCAATAATAAAATTGATGGTTGTTTAGCAGAACTAGGTGTATTTCATGGTGATTTTGCAAAATTAATAAATGCAGAATTTCCTAAAAGAGATTTATATTTATTTGATACCTTTGAAGGCTTTGATGAAAGTCAAAAACAGTATGATCTTGAAAAAGGCTATATGACATTTGTCACTAAAGAGAATAGCCATGTGAATTGGTTTAAAGAAGCAAGCGTTAAGATAGTTTTAGATAAAATGATAGCACCGGATAAATGCATTATAAAAAAAGGCTTGTTTCCCCAGACTATACCAGATAAAGAAATTAGATATGCTTTAGTATCAATAGACTGTGATTTATATATACCCGTCCTGGAAGGATTAAAATATTTTTATCCTCGCTTAGAGCCGGGTGGATATATAATGTTGCACGATTATAATGTTAAAGATTATAAAGGTGTAAAGCAGGCAGTGTTGGATTATGAGAAAATTATAGGAAGATTGTGCAAAGTTCCCATTTCAGATGAGGCTGGAACTTTAGTTATTTGTAAATAGATGTTTACATTTTTGAGGAAAACGAGCATTACAGATTATGAATGCCAATGTTATATGTAAGGAAGCAGTAAAATAAATAGTAATGTGATACTGTGAGGTGCTTTTGTGGAGAGTTTATACAATAAAATTAAAAAGAGGCAAGTAGCCGTTATTTTTGGCTATTCACCATTCGGTAAAAGAATATATGAAAAGATAAAATCTTTAAAACTAAATGTAGCAATATTTTTCTGCGATAATTCTTCTGAAAAGCAGGGGGGGGCACCTGAGGGTTACGTTTACTCAGTGAAAGACGCGACTAAAAAATATGTAAATAGCGTTTATATTTTAGCATCTATTTATCATAGTAAAAGTATGTATGAGCAATTAAAGATGTTAGGAATAAAGGATGAGAATATTATCAGGGAATTACCTGATGAAATCTTGGAGGCGGAAAAAAAGTTTGAACAAACCAATAGACTAGAACGAAGAGAAAAATTTTGGTTTGGGATAAATGTTTCCAAACATTGTAATTTAAACTGCAAAGGCTGTGATCATTTTTCGCCATTATCTAAAGAGAAATTTTATGATATCGCTGTTTTAAAGAAAGATTTACAACAGTTGTCAAAATTACTTGCACAGAAAGTAAGCGGTATATATTTATTGGGTGGAGAGCCTTTATTACATCCGGATATTATTGAATATATGAAAATTACCAGAGAATATTTTCCTACAGCCGAAATATTTATTCTTACAAATGGGATTTTACTAGTTGCTATGAAACCCGAATTTTGGTTGGCATGTAAGACGTATGATGTAGGCATTATGCCAACTCGATATCCGATAAAGGTAAATTATGAAAGGCTGCAATTACTGGCTGAAAATCACGGCGTAAAGTATGAGTATTTTGGCTCTTCTGAAAGTGGACGGACTTTATGGCATTTTCCACTAGATTTAGAGGGTAAGCAAGATCCTGTGGAAAGTTTTATGAAATGTAGGAATGCGAATTCTTGTATTACTCTTGAAAATGGGAAATTGTACACTTGCTCAATTGCTGTCAATATAGAAATATTTAATCAATATTTTAATCAAAGGTTAGAATTAACAGAAAAAGACGGTATTGATATTTTCAAACTAAGTACAGCAGCTGAGATTATGGCAGAACTAGCAAAACCAATGCCGTTTTGTCGTTACTGTGATGTGAAAAATCGTACATATGACCATAAATGGGAATTATCTAAGAAAGATATTAAGGAATGGAGCTAAAAAAGGAGTCAAATTTAAAGCTATAAATAATGTGTTTAAAAAGTATTTTAAGCATCCAGATGAAATATAATACATTTGAATGCTTTAGATATAGGCATTGGAATTAGTGTTGAATAAGAAAATACCGGATGAATGTATTGCAAGAAAGAGCTTGCTTGCCACAAAGAAACCCGATATAGAAATAAGGAATGTTTTCATATTAGAGAGGAGATGCATAATGATACATAATTAAAAACATGAAAAGCAAAAAGGCAGTAATGGATTATGAGAAAATTATAAATAAATCTGGAAGTAACTGAGCATATTGTTGTTTATAAATAGGTATGGAATTTTAGAAAGGATGAAACTTTTACATGAAATATGTAATTTGGGGAGCTGGCAGGCGTGGAGAGCGTGTATTACAGGTTGTAGGAAATGCGAATATTATCGCATACATTGAATCGGACAAAAGTAAAATTGGTGAAAAATATTGCGGGAAAGAAGTTATTTCCTTTGAAAAATATTTAAATAGCTATACGGACTTTTTTTTGATCATTTCAACAAGAGAGTATCGAGAGATAGTACAGTTGCTAAAAAATAAAGGACTTAGTCAATATTTTATTTTTTCGGATTGCCCGTCAGAATTAGTTTGGGACAAGGGAGACTTTTCAATGGAAAAGATTCCTTTATATAAATGTAAAAAAGAAGAGCGCATTGCAATTTATGGAACTAATTTATTTAGTGTAATGTTATATGATTTTATGAAACAACATGGATACGAGCAACTATTTTTTATAAATAACAAAGAATATGATTGCCAAAAGAATTTAAAACAGATGGGCTATAAGTTTGCGTCAATGAGTGATAACAAAGATAGTTTTGATAGGGTATTAGTTACGAATAACGAGTTTGAGCAAGCTATATCTCAATATAAGAATTGTAGAATAGAAGATTTCTATGATTTTTCTTATCAGTTAAGTGAATATCGAAATAGCTCATTGGCTAGATTCAAAAATATACATAACGGACAACGATGTTTTATTGTCGCAACAGGACCGAGCTTAAAACTTGATGATTTGGAATGTTTAAGAAAAAACAAAGAAATTACTATGAGCGTTAATATGGTATATAGAGCTTTTCCATTGGTGACATGGAGGCCGGATTATTATGTTATGCAAGACGCATATGGTCTGCAATATTATGAAACTGATATTGCAAAATTAGATTTGCCAAATATCTTTATTGCAGATATTTGGCCGAAGTTTTGGAAAAATAAGCTCAATGATAATTTTCATAAGTATCACCTGCACGCTATTTTTGACAAGCATGGTATTCCTCTGTTTTCAAGTGATATTACAAAACGTATATGTCAGGGAGGAACAGTAATATATTTGTGTTTACAAATAGCCATTTATATGGGATTTACAGAAATATATTTAATTGGAGTTGACAGTAATTATAACGGAAACATTCAAAAACCAGAAAACCATTTTATTAAGAATTATTTAAATCAAGATGATAAGCAACCTGGTAAATTCCCATTAAATGAATCATTTCTTGCATTTCAAGCTGCACATCGTTATGCTGAACGGCAAGGAATCAAGATATATAATGCAACTCGTGGAGGCAAATTAGAAGTATTCGAACGTGTAGAGTTTGATAGTTTGTTTAGATGATATATGCATGAGGGATGTCGAAATGGTTTTAAAAGAAATAAAAATAGATGAATTTATATCATTGGTAAAGCAAAATAAATTAATTTGTTTTGGTGCGGGACAAGGTTTAAAAACATTTTGTGATAAATTAATAGAGTATGATATTGAAAATGAAATAGCATATATAGTAGATAATGACTCAAATAAATGGGGGACTACGAATTTTTACAGAAATAAGAAAATTGAAATTATATCACCCCAAAAAATGAGTGATGAAGTATTAAATAAAAATTGTATATTAGTAATTACTTGTTTCAATGTGGAGGAAATTTTGGCTCAATTAAATTCAAATGAAGATCTTAATGAATTTAATTGTTATTTTTATATAGGTATTTTAAACTCATATTTTTATAAAAAAGCATTAAATGTGAAGATACCTAAAACATTTAAATTTTTTTCGGAACCGCAAATTCCCAAAGTGATTCATTATTGTTGGTTTGGAAAAAATCCACTGCCTAAACGTTATAAAAAATGGATGAGCAGCTGGAAAAAGTATTGCTCGGATTATCAAATTATCGAGTGGAACGAAACTAATTACGACATTACGAAGAATAAATATATGAAACAGGCTTATGATGCTAAAAAATGGGGATTTATTTCCGATTACGCGAGGCTTGATATTATTTATGAGCATGGTGGGATATATTTAGATACAGATGTAGAATTAATTCGTAGTTTAGACGATTTTTTATATCAAAAGGGCTTTTGCGGTTTTCAAGATGATCTTAGAGTGGCAACTGGATTAGGCATTGGCGCTATTAAAAATTTAAATATTATAGGTGAATTAAGAGATATATATAACTATATTGAATTTATAAAAAGCGATGGAACTTTGAATTTAAAAGCTTGTCCTGATTATCAAACAGAATTTTTAAAAGGAAAAGGATTAGTACAAAATGGTGAATTTCAGGAAATCGAAGAATTAAATGTTTATCCGGTAACTTTTTTCTGCGGAATTATGGCATTAGGTGGAAGAAAAATTATTACGGAGAATACAGTTTCAATACATCATTTTGATGGCTCATGGGTTGATGCCGAGAAAAAGAAAAAAATAGAAACTATTAAAGGCTACTTCGTATAATATTTACCGATAGAAATTGGTATAGCCTCAAATGACAAAAGATTAAAAAATATAAGTCTTAAATAGGAGTAGATAAAATGCCTAAAGTAACAATTATAATGCCTGTTTATAATGCCGAGAAATACATCGAGAAAGCTATTAATTCTATTTTGGAACAGTCGTATAAAAATTTTGAACTATTAATTATAGATGATTGTTCAAGAGATAATAGTATGAAAATAGTAAATGAATTTAAAGATAATAGATTGCGCATTATACATAATATAGAAAATAAAGGGATTGCATACTCTCGCAATAGAGGCCTTGTTGAAAGCAAAAGTGAGTATATTGCATTAATGGATAATGATGATATAGCTATAGTTAATCGATTAGAAAAGCAAGTATATTTTTTAGATAAAAATAGTGATATTGATGTAGTTGGGGGAGCACTTCAGGAAATAAACGAATACGATGAAATAAAAACAAAAAAAAATATACCATTAAATAATCCTAAGTATATTAAAGCGTATTTAATGTTTTATAATGCAGTATCAAATGGATCTGCGATGTTTCGTAAAAAGTATGTAGACAAATTTAATATTCGTTATCAAGATAATTATTTAGGGATGGAAGATTATCGGTTTTGGATTGATTGTTCATTAAGGGGAAATATAACAAATTTAGAAGATGTTTTTTTATTATGGAGAAGATATGAATCAAATGAAACTTCAAGAATAAAGCAGACCATGCTACTGGAGAGGAAGAAACTTTATGCCAATATACAAAAATATGCATTAAGTCAAAATGGATATAGTTTAGATGAGCAAGAATTAGTTGTATTAAATAAAGCCTTTACAGAAAATGTATCAAAAGTAGAAAATAATGGGGAACTAGAAAATTTGCATAAAGTACTGAAAAAAATAATTCTGCAAGCAGAAGAAAAAAAAGTTGAAAATGCACAAGAAGTAAAAATTATGTGCAAAAAACTTTTCGCCAAAAAAATATATAATTCATACTTGTGGGACTAGTAAAAGATATTACACTTGCGCAATTACATTGAGTGGTGATAAAAATGATTAGTGTTATCGTGCCTATTTATAATATTGAAACCTATTTATCACGAGCAATTGATTCTATATTAACTCAAACTGTTAAAGATATTGAGGTAATATTAGTTAATGATGGTTCCAATGATTCTTCAGGGGAAATTTGCGATAATTATTCAAAAATTGATCATAGAGTAAAAGTATTACATAAAGAAAATGGTGGGGTTTCAAGTGCTCGTAACAGAGGTTTGGAAATTGTAACAGGTGATTTTATAATTTTTGTTGATGGTGACGATTGGATAGAAAAAGAAATGTTCGAAGAATTACTTAAACCTATGCTTGCGGATCAATATGTAGAGGTTTGTATAGGTACACATGTTTTTGAATTGGAGACAGGTATTTTAATAGATGCTTTTAAAGACAATGAAGAAGGATTTTTGTTTCAACCTCAAATTTATCAACAAATGTTGGATAGAACTTATTGGGGCTGGGAGCTATGTGGAAAACTATATAAAAAAGAATTGTTTGATAATTGCAGGTGTAATGAAAGAATAGCAATTGCGGAAGATTTGCTGGCAAATTGGCAGATTTTTCGTAGGGTAAAAAAAGTATATTATAGGCCACGCAAAAGATACCATTATTGTATAAGATCAACTAGTGCAACACATGAAGAGTTTTCAGAAAAAGTATTTACTGGTGTGGAAGTGTTAAATGAGATTGATGATCAAACAGATTTAAATGATATTCTAGTAAAAAAAATGAATAGAGAAAGATTATTATGTAGTTGTATAAGACTTATTTTAAAGATGTTTTTGGTAGATTCAGAAAAATATTATAAGAAAATTATAATGTATAAGAAGCTATTGAAGGACAAATTTGAATATAACTTTAATGATTTTGATTTGTCAGATATACAAAAAGAGCAAGGTGAAATTTTGATTTCTGAATCATTTTCGGTATGTAAGCAACTTTTTGAAAAAGAGTATCAAATAATTGTTGATTCATTGAGAAAATTTTCTGGGCATTATAAAAAAATATATATTTATGGAGCGGGAATCATTGCTACGGATGTAGCTTATATTATGAAGAGCGAAAATTTAATCTTTGAAGCATTTGTTGTTAGCGATATTAAAGTTTGTGCTACATTACCTGATCATGAACATGTAGTTCTCCCCTTTGCAGATATCGATTTGGGAAAAATACAGAATGTGGGAATGATTTTAGCTATGAACAAGAAAAATACTAATATAGTTTTGAAGAAATTTCAACAACGTGGATTTAAAGAATATTTTAATATAGCTGATTGTAAAGGAATTTTACTTTGTAATACCGGACGATAATGATTAGAATTTATATAAAGTGGTGATACTCCATGAATAAATTAGTTATAATAGGAATTCCTATATATAAAATGACACTGAATGAATTAGAAAAAATTTCACTACAGCAAGTGGTAAGAATTCTGGGGCGATATCCTATTACTTTTATTGTTCCAGAATCTTTACTGTTTAATTATGGGCAGGAGTTTAGTAAGTTTAAAGTTGAGAGATTTCCGGATAAGTATTTTCAAAATACATCTTCATACAGTCAGTTACTTTTAACAAAAGAATTTTATGAACGTTTTTATGAATATGAATTTTTATTAATTTATCAATTGGATGCATTTGTGTTTTCTGATCGTTTAGAGGAATTTTGTCAGTTAAATTTTGACTATATTGGAGCACCGGTACCAAAATGTTGTTGGCCCCCGGATATGGAAGGGTATGTTGGAAATGGGGGATTTTCTTTAAGAAAAATAAAGAGTGTAATTCGGATTTTAAAGATGAAAGAAAATATTAGTATAGATCCTTTTTTGGAAAGTCAATTTAATAAGGCGGAAGATATTTTCTTTGCTTATTGTGGAACTAAACAAGAATTTCAATTTAAAGTTCCTTCTGTACGTCAAGCTATGAACTTTTCAATGGAGTATGATGTATATCATTGTTTTCGTACACTTACTATTAAGTTGCCATTTGGGTGTCATGGCTGGTATAAAACTAATTTTGCTGTATGGAAACCGCTTATTGAGAAATATGGTTATCAATTAAATGATTCTTCAGGAGAAAATAATGGACCTTTATTGATAAAACAGATAAAAAGAAGACCATTGCAAAAATACCTCGCAAATCGAATTATTCGCGAAAATAAAGAAGAATATTTTAAATCAGTTTTAGCAAATGTTATAGATATTAAAATTGCATATAGAATATGGGGAGCAGGCGAAGACGGTAAAAGGTGCTTGGACTTATTAAGGGTTGCAAATGTAAAAATAGATTGTATATATGATAAAGGAAAAATTGCATTAAAATCTTTAGCGGGAATATCAATAAAAAATCCTTCAGATAATGAGGTAAAAAAAGGAAAATCTATAATTATTGTTGCTTCCAAGTATTATGAACTTGAAATTGCGGAATATCTAAAAAAAATGGGATTAAAGAAGAATATAGATTTTTTGTTTTTTGACGAAATGGAAGAAATAGTTACAAAAGAGTACTATGAAAAAATTGCAGTAAAGTATCGCTGGAAGAAAGATATTGGTTGAATTGATGAGCTAGAGTCTAAAATATGCGGGGTTTAGTATAATGCAGAAAATTATCATTTTTGGTACAGGACAAATTTTAGAAAAATACAAAGAAAAAATCGATCCAATGGAAACATGTAATATTATTGATAATAATTCAAAGATGCAAGGAAAAATATTATTTGGAAAACCCGTAATGTCTCCAGAGAAAATTTCCTGGAAAGACATTGATTATGTAGTAATTTTTTCAACCAAGTATTTTGAGCAAATTTACCATCAATTGCTTTATGAATTGGAAGTACCAATGGAGAAGATTATTGACTTTAAAACTTATTTAGGATACTCAGGGAATGGATTCTCAAAACAGTACGCGCAGATACACGAGTTAGTTCAAATATTAAATTGTTGGAATTTGAAATCGATACTTGATGTAGATATGATTTTTAGTGAACGATATTTTCTTAGCAAGGAAAGCCGATTTTTATTTGGTAATCGTGAGATGGTTATCGATGCTTGTACCAATCTAAAGAAATTCCCGATTTGCAAAAATGTTTATCGAAACATTATTAGTGATTTAGGCCAAATTGACATGTTTTATGATATGATTCTGTTTTATGATTGTCTAAAATTTAATTCGTGGCAGGATTATATTGATGCTATAGAGCTAACAAAGCCATATTCAAGATATATTGTCTTTTGTTTGCCGTTTCCTTATGGGAAAAAGAAAGCGGAACAATTCTGTTATCCATTTGCTCGTTTTGGAAAATTAAGAAAGATACAATGTAAGACATTTTATTTATTTATTATTGATAAAATGTCGGAAGAAATTCCCTTGGATTTACAAATATTTGTTGTTACGCATAAAAAATTTGTTCCACCAGAAGATAAGACCTATGTACCGATTCAGGCAGGAAAATTAGGTAAGGAATCGCTAGGTTATATTGGTGATGATTCTGGCGATCATATATCAAATTTAAATCCATATATTAACGAGTGTACGGCATTATACTGGATGTGGAAACATGCAAAATGCGAGTACATCGGGCTAAGCCATTATCGAAGATATTTTTTAAGAAACGGTGTCAATTCAAGAGAGAATATTGTTGATAAAGAGACTGTGAAGGAAGTAATGGAAAACTACGATATAATTTTGGTTGATGAATGTTTTTTTTATCCGCAGACTGTTGGCGATATAATAATAAGCGGTACGAATGAAGATCTTTATTATCAGGCGTATAATATCGTAAGAACGCTGATTGATGAGCGCCAGCCGGAATATGTAGAGTCATTTGATTATGTGATGTCTGGATACACTTGTTTTAAATGTAATATGTTTATTACAAAAAAAGAAATCATTGATAAATATTGTGTGTGGCTCTTTTCATTTTTGCTGGATGCGGTACAGCGTCTTGATGTGCAAGATTATAGTATCTATAATCAACGAATGCTTGGATTCTTTGCAGAACGTATGCTTACTGTTTGGTTAATGTGTCAAGAACTGAGGATTAAGGAAATGCCGATTATTGAAATTTTGTAGTTGCTATCTGGAAATAAATCTAAACTGATGTCTTGTCAGCAAAAATTACTTAAAAGGGAAATGAGGATTAACATGTGTAATACCAAGTGGGGAATAGATGAAATATTTACAGAAGGGCATCACAGTTTTTGGGATGAGATATCTAGAAAAATTGGCAAAGGGCAGAGTGTTTATTTATTTGGAGCCGGTGAATTTGGCATATTGGTAAATGATATATTAAAAAATATGGGATATAAGGTGGCTGGCTTCTTAGATAATGATCCGAAAAAATGGAATTCAAACATTACTGAAGATACTAAGTGCATTTCGATTGAGGATTTTTTGCACGCAAAAGATACTGCCGTAGTTATAATAACGTCAGCTTACTACAATCTGATAAAAAAACAACTGCTAGCATTGGGGTTCTCTAATATTATTGTTGCAGGGCAGTATAATTATATTTCTTTTCATAAAATGTATAATAAGACAATGGCAGTTTATATAAAAGAAAGATTTTGGGAAGTCATGAACATTTTAGAGGATGAGGAATCTAAAAGAATACTGGTAAAGCTGTTAAAAAGTTATTTTAGCGCTACATTTGAGCAAATTGATAATAGTGATATCTGCTCTGGGAGACAAGGTTATGCCGATATTATACAGGTAACTGACCAAGAAACCTTTGTTGATTGTGGTGCGTATGATGGAGACACGATTAGAAGCTTTCTACAAGAATCAAAAGGTTTATTTAATGAAATTCATGCGTTTGAGTTAGATAAAAATAATTTTAGGAATCTATTAAATACTGTAAATGGGCTAGATGATGATATAAAGAAGCGTATATTTACATATAATCTTGGCTTATGGGATAAAAATGAAAAGATTTTATATAGTAACAAGGGGAATGATGCCTCAAGAATTTCGAAAGATGGCGAAGTGTACGGTATAGTCGACAGTATAGATAATATTTTACAAAATAAAAGTATATCTTTGATAAAAATGGATATAGAGGGTGCTGAGCTAAGAACTTTAAAAGGGGCTCAAAATATTTTGAAAACACATAAGCCTAAATTGGCTATTAGTATTTACCATAATTTTAATGACCTATGGGAAATACCACTGTATATAAAAAAAATTGTGCCTGAGTATAAGATCTATATAAGGCATCATACGAATGATTTTTACGAAACTATGTGTTATGCGGTAAAATAACAAGAAGCCACCGTTGTTATATTTCCACGACATCAAAGATATTAAGCTGGGAGAATATTGTGAATGGCAATATTACATAGTAAGTATAATACAAGCGAAGAAAGAGTACCTGTTATTGACGCCGATATTCGACAATATATAAAAAATAATAGCACCGATAATTATGAAGAAGTTATAAAGAGAGACAATCGCTGGGAAGTATTTTTTCACTTGAGTGATTTGCGGACAGGGTTATTTAGCTGGTATGATTTTAAGCCCGATTCATCTCTTTTGGAAATTGGCAGCGGTTTTGGTGCTCTTACCGGGCTTTTTTGCAAGAAATGCAAGCAAGTGACTGTTGTAGAAAAATCATTATTTAGAGCAAAAGCAATTTGTGAGCGGTATGCAAGTGAAGAACGGCTGGTGGTTTATGCTGACAGTATAGAGGACATTAGCTTTCAGAATAAATTCGATTATATTGTTTTAGCAGGCGAACTGGAAACGATTGGACAGGGGAGTAGCAATCTCGAAGTTTATGCTGCATATTTGAGAAAGGTATTATCATGGTTGAAGCCAGACGGAATATTGCTATTAGCAGTGGAAAATCGATATGGGTTAAAGTATTTTTGCGGAGCAGCCGAACCGTATACAGGGGTTCCCTTTACTGGTATCAACCGTTATATCAGCAGTGAAAACGGGCGTTCTTTTGCAAAACATGAAATCATCGAGATTTTAACAAACTGCGGCATTAAACGGTCGAAGTTTTATTACCCATTGCCTGATTATAAAATACCCCAGTTGGTTTATTCTGATGCCTATCTTCCTGAAAAAAATCTAAACGAGCGTCTTATTCCTTATTGTTTAGACGGAAAAACTTTATTGGCGAATGAATTGGATTTATATAATGACATTATTGATAATAAGGTTTTTGACTTTTTTGCTAATTCTTTTTTGATTGAATGTGCCAATGAAGAAGCATTCTGTTCAGTTAATTACGCAGCTCTGTCAACTGACCGGGGCCGGGATAAGGCTTTTGCGACTACCATTGCGCAAGACGGTTTGGTACGCAAGTCGCCCCTGTATGATGAAGGGAAAGCGCATGCAAAGCTTGTTTATGAGTATATCAATGACCTTAAGGCACGCGGTGTACCGGTGGTTTCTCACCAATGGGATGGCAAAGAATTGAGTATGCCGTTTGTTAGGGCTGACACGCTATCCAATTATTTAAAAAAGCTTGTTAGTGAGGACAAAAACGAATTTTTGCATATTATCGAACGGTTATATCAGGTAATCCTTACCTCTTCGGAAATAGCGGCTCATAATGATAATGCGTTGCTTAATGAAAGTAACCGGTCTTTGGATTGGGGGCCAATATTAAAAAAGGCTTATTTAGAATTGATTCCCCTGAACTGTTTTTATCAAGATAAGAACTTTCTTTTTTTTGACCAGGAGTATGTAAGAGAAAACTATCCTGCAAAATACGTCTTGTTTCGTGCGCTTCATTATATTTATGTATTTGCACCGCATACGGAACAATATGTTCCACTGCAAAGCTTGAAAGAAAAATATGGCTTATCTGAGTTATGGGATATTTTTGTGCATGAAGAAAATGGCAGATTTTTGCGTGAAGTAAGAAAGCAAGAAACTCATCGGCATTTTTATCGATGGGCTGCTATCGATGTTGGACAAATAAAGCGAAATGCTGCTCTGTTGGGCTTGGATGCCGAGGTTGGTATTGAGTATAAGGTGTCAGACAAAATGAAAAGAATCTGGCAAGTTCAACTTGACTTGCTGCGGGTATTAGGCGATTTATGTGAAAAGCATCAACTGCAATATTTTATAATTTATGGGTCGTTGCTGGGAGCGGTACGGCACCAAGGCTTTATCCCCTGGGATGATGATGCCGATATTGCAATGCCACGGGCTGACTATGAAAAACTGAAAAATATTGCTGCGGCTGAGTTGGGAGAGTCTTATTTTCTGCAGACCATGGAAAACGATCCGGAATGTTTTTATGGCGGGTATATGCGCTTACGCAACAGCGAAACAACAGGAATCAGCCGAGCTGATTTTGGCAAGTCCTGTAATAATGGTATTTGGATTGATATTCTGCCGTTAGATGCTTGTACTATGGATCAACAAGAATTACAGAGTAAGGCGAAAAAAATTAAATTTTGGCAGAGCCTTTTATATGCTAAGGTGTATGGCAAGGCAGCAGAACGATTCTACAAAATGCCGTCATGGGAAAAGAGCGGGTATTGCTGGTTGGCAAAACTGTGGAGTCACCGCTTCCTTTGTCGGCGGTTACAAGCGGCGATAACGGCATACACGGAGCGTGAATCAGAGTACTTGGCTATTTTTACGCATTTCGGTAAGTATCAGATTTTTGACAAACGGGATTTTGCGGCAGGAGTAAATTTAAGCTTTGAAAATATGCGATTGCCTGCACCCAAAGGCTATAAGCGCTGTTTGGAGATGTCTATGGGTTGCGACTATATGAACTATCCACCACTGGCACAGCGTAAGCCGCACCATGCAGGAATTTTTAGCCCCACTATTCCATTCCAAAGATACCAAGATTTATTTATGGGTCTTTTAGACGGTGCCGAAGGCAAAAATATTGTGATTTTTGGGGCGGGGCTGATGTTCGAAAATTATATGACGAAACATGGAAAAAGCCATCGCCCTGTATTTATAGTGGACAATGACAAAGAAAAATGGGGAAACAAGCGGCAAGAAATCGAGATCAAAGGCCCGGGTGATATTGCCAATATCCCGGAGAATAAGCGGCATTTGATTATTTGCAGTGTTTATTACCGGGAGATTGAACGACAGTTGCAACGCATGGGAATTAGCCGCTATAAGATTTATGTGCAGGAAAAGGATTGGATTTTACGGGATGAAGTTGAGGAGAGGTTACAATGAAGCAGTATAAAATTGGTTATGTTCCTGGAGTTTTTGATTTGTTTCATATTGGGCATTTGAATTTGCTGAAAAGATCGAAAGAACGCTGCGAATATCTTATTGCGGGTGTTTTAACCGATGAATTGGTCATGCATTTTAAGGGGAGGGTCCCGTACATTCCTTTCGCGGAAAGAGCGGCAATTGTGGAGGCACTAAAGTATGTTGATAAAGTTGTACCGGTATCGTTTAATAATACAGTAAAAATTGATGCCTGGAAACTGTATCACTACGATTGCCATTTTTCCGGAAATGACCATGGATCTGACTGGGATACAGACAAAAAGCAGCTTGTGGAAGTTGGTTCGAATATGGAATTTTTCCCTTATACCGAGGGCACCAGCTCAACCCAAATAAAGGAAATGATTGGAAAAGCGTTACTGTAATGGAGAGAGAATCTATGCTATATAGTTTCGATGTATTTGATACATTGATTACCCGCAATACAGCGACGCCGTTAGGAATTTTTACTCTGATACAGCACAAACTATGCAACGATGAATTGTATGCAGGAATTTCAAGTTATATACGGGAGAATTTTTATCAACTGCGTATTCATGCGGAAGAGTTGGCAAGGCTGCATTATCAGCAGAATGGCATTGAAGATGTCACACTGGAGCAGATTTATGAGGCAATGGGCACAACCGGATACCTTTCACCGGAAGAGCAAGTCGTATTGACGGACTTGGAGCGCCAAACAGAATGTGTCAATGTGGTCGGTATTCAAAAAAATATCGAAAAAATTAAAGAGTTGTTGGCTTCTAACCAAAGAGTTGTTTTGATTTCTGATATGTATTTGGACGAAAAGACCATTCGCAATATGCTGATAGCAGTAGATCCAGTTTTTAAAGAGATACCATTATATGTTTCATCTGAATATAAACAAGGGAAGTATTCAGGCAATTTATATAAAACCGTGAAAGTAAGTGATACCGTAGAGTGCGGAAACTGGACACATTTTGGTGATAATCCGCATTGCGATGTGACTGCAGCAAAAAAAATAGGAATATCCTCAACTCAATTTGCTTACGAAAAACTTATGCCAATTGAAGTAGCTAAGCTTGATAATCATGAAAGAGACCGTGATGCTCAGCTTTGCATTGGGACTGCCAGAAATGTCCGCCTGCGTAATCAGCTTGCCGGGCCGTCTGCCATTGGCTGTACTGTGGCCGGACCCATTCTTTTCCCGTATGTCCAGTGGATTTTAGAGGCGAGTCAGCGCCGGGGAATAACCCGCTTGTATTTTATTGCTCGAGATGGTTTTCTTTTAAAGAAAATCGCCGACATTTTGATAAAAAAAATTAACCTTGGTATTTCAACACATTACATTTACGGCTCGCGTAAAGTGTGGCGCATGCCTTCTTATGATGGGGAAATAGGAAGTTTGCGTAAATTGCTTAGCTGGTCCTATCCGCATCGTATCAAATCTTTGAATAAACTTGCCGAGGTTTTACAAATTTCCTGTGAAGCTTTGCTGGGATTTTTACCGGAAGAGTGTCGGGATCAAGATCAGGAATTATCTTATCCTGCTTTATGTGCTTATGTTGCCCATCTGGAAGGTAATCCGGTATTTAGAAACTTTCTTTACCAGTCACAGCAACAAGCAAAAGAAATTGTGCAAAAATATTTGCAGCAGGAATTAGATTGGTCTGATGATAATTTTGCTTTTGTCGATCTTGGTGGCGGTGGACTTACTCAAGGTTGTTTAGCCGAAACTATGAAAGATTTTTATGCTAGACCTATCCGGACTTTTTTCTTTAAAATGGATAAAGTAAATTTGATGCGCAATTGTATTTATTACAATTTCCTGCCAAGTAAATTAAAAAATGATTTAGTTATTGAAATGATTTGCCGGGCCTCCCATGGGCAGACGGATGGGTATGCCGAGGTTCAGGGGAAAGTTGTTCCGGTTTTGAAGGAAGGCGAAGGCGATGCTATTATTGCCCATGGCTATGATGCTTACATTAGCGGAATAGAGAAGTTTACTCATGCGTACGCGGATATTGTGAAGCACCATAATATTTCTGTTAAGTTAGATCTTTTGTTGAAGTATATGGAATATATTATGTATAATCCAGACAAAGAAATATTAGATTTTTTTGCCGATATGCCTAATAGCGTAACCGGCAGAGAAAAAAAGGTGGCAGGCTTTGCTCCGAAGTTAACAAAGCAAAATATCCGTGCTATTTACCTGCTGCATGCCAATGAGTCGTTTGAACGGTATTACAATGGAACAGATTTAGAATACGCCAAGCTTCGCTGCAGCGAAATCGAAAGAAGAAAAATCGAGTTTTATCAAAAAAATAGGTTACAGCTTACGGCTAGGTTTGAACGATTGATGAAGAGAAAACTTTTGGAGGAAAATTATCATGAAATTCGTTTAAATGGTTTTCCTTACTTTTTATTTGGCAAAAAAAATGTGATTTATGGAGCCGGAA
>Ga0316613_10000667_pt1 | contig 25982 bp, 22 predicted proteins | sample OWC_soil_day10_C_2_FD_207647 | JGI IMG/M metagenome (GOLD analysis project Ga0316613, IMG submission 207647) | Wetland soil microbial communities from Old Woman Creek delta, Ohio, United States - OWC_soil_day10_CT_b | ecosystem: Environmental > Terrestrial > Soil > Wetlands | place: USA: Ohio...
CTAAAAAACTCTAATTTAGATATCATGGATGTATTTTCTCACGAAGGGAATTGATTGTACAGGTGACGGTTTAATTGACGCTTACAAATAATTAGTCATTTTTTAGATAATCCAGAGATTTATCTCTGATCAATTGCAGTTCTTCATATAAATTTTTTCCGGGGCAGAGTGTAGCATTTAGATCTTTATGACCAAGAATGGTGGAGTTATCTGGTGATATATTGTAAATATGACACAAGGCTGCTATCAGTTTGGCGGCAGATTCGATTTGCTCATTTTGGGGGATAGCGTATTCAAAATTGCCAACTAAATTAATACCGATAGACTTTTTATTATATCCATATGTATGTGCTCCAACATCGTCTCGGGGCCGTCCTCGCTCAATGCTGCCATTCTTACGGATTACATAATGATAACCAATTCCAGACCAGCCATTTTTAAGATGCCACTGATGGATTTGTGCAGCCGATACATCAGTATCAGTTGATCCCACGTGGTGAATAATTAAGAGTGTCGTTTCTGGACGGATTTCTAGAGGACCGAAAGCTAGATTTGTCTCTTTAATTGCTAAATTAGATTCTTTGATAGCCATTGGTGCACTAAAAGTGCCAATATCAGTTGTAAGACGATAAGCACTATTAAAATTGCTAGGTGGGAGGAGAAAGCAGCGTACTTCAGGGAGCGATAAGGTTTTCACTAAGAAAATGCGGATTTGAATGTCCTTCCGATTTGTTTGTTTCACCTCAAATTTGGAGGTGAATGGATTGATATAAGTAGAAGTACCTGCAAATTTATTAACATTGCAATTCTTTATTACAATTTGTATATATTGTGGAGTTTGTGTTTTAATGATTTCACATTTGTCAGAAGTATCAATGACTATGCGGAAGTAACTCTGATTCGATATTTGGATATTGCGAAAGAACCAACGTATATTAATCATACGGGGCGGTCGAAGGTCAGGTGCACTTGCAAAAGCATTACTGCATTGAAGTACGTTTTCTCCAAGCCATAAAGCACAAAAAGTTTGTAGGGAATTGCGTAAGAATATTCTTCGATTCATTATAGGACCACCACATTCTAAGAAATATTATATTTAAATAGTAAGATAAACTTATAAGCTATTATACTATTACATGCTAATTTATTAAATAGTAATAGTATTATTTAATAAATCGTAATTTACATTAAAATCATAGAGACGTTGTATTTCTTTTGCAGCAAAGAAAGTTATTGGCAGTTATCGCTGTAACTGGTAACCAGTAAGATTCTTTGTGAAGAAATCTGTCATATTAGCCTTCGCAACATTATCTTTGATATCTTCAATGTTAGTGGTGTATAGATTTTTACTGTTCATATGATCAAATAATACCGATCCAGAAAAAGTATATTTCTTAGTTAAGCCATCTTGGATTTGCATTCTTTCATTTACATGAGCGATACCATCTCCGCAGGCCAAGCTCTGAGGAATTTCGACCAATTCCAAACCTAATGCGCATCTAGCCGCATTATGGCCGGCAAGGGTTCCCGTAATGATAGCTTCGGTATGTCCTACTAGTAAGCCGGCTTTTTCTCCACAGCAAAAGACATTTTTCAGTCCCTCAACTTTGAGGGTATTGTCATGGGGCAGCATTCCGAAATAACGCATGGAGTTACCAATACCTCCGGAATAGGGATCTTCGAAACGGGCATTTTCACAGCCTGGAATCTGGCGAAGCATATCTAGCGGATAGTAGGCAGACATTAGCTTTGCATGACCAGTATCAAGCAAAACGATGTTTTCAGTAAATTCTTTTAGTGCATACTGTTGACAAGCCTTTTGTCCAAGGTCTGCCATGTTTTTCTGGAGATTTGCAGGAACAGGGATGATGCAAACACCAGTGGTATTCAACTTTTCTCTGATTTCAGAAGATAAGGAGTCTTTGTGTAGTTTGCATGATCCGCTCATTGCACCTAATGTACCGTCCGCTTTTTGACCAATTATTTCCTTAACGCCGGCCTTAGCGGCAATACTGAAGCGGGGGCCAAAGGTAGGGCAGCGATATATACACATGGCGCAGCCATTACCATACTTTATACAGTTGCCTTGGGGACCAGCCGTACCAGATGCGTCAATGAATGCGTTACCAGTGGCCTCAATAACATCATCGCTATGGAATATGTCAGCGATAATTTTGACGATTTTACCATCTTCTACAACAGCATCCTTAACACGTTTCTGAAGGTGAATCTTTATGCCTGCAGTCAGAAGTGCCTTGCGGACAGCGGGTTCAATTGTAGATACATCATAGAGATTTGCATGTTTATGCCCAGGGAAATTAATGTTTTTATGTCGGGCAGTTTCATCAGTAATTTTAAACAGATCGCCTCCGCCCATGGATAGCATTTCTTCGGTTACAGTAAAGCGTCCGTTATTGCGCATAATGCCGCCAACCAACCCGGTACCAAGCAGCATGTCTGCACGTTCAAACAGTTCTACAATGCAACCAGTCTTTCGTGCAGCGAGGGCAGCAGCTGAACCTGCCCAGCCCCCACCAACGATTATAACTTTGTTAACCATTTTAAATCCTCCTAAAAAAGAGTAGATATAGAAACGCTCCATATCTACTAAGCACCGAGTGAATAATAATGGTAGTCAGTGATTTCTACGTATTTAATATCAATTTGCATTAATGAACCTTGTTGCATGGTGTTTAGGTTTATCGTTACTATCTACATAAACCTTAAATTTTCTTAAAATTATACATTATTTTTAGTTTTTTTGATTATAAATATTCTATAAATATTTATGGACAATAGTAAGTTGCAAGTAAAATCATTCTTTAGAGAATCATGCTTTAGTATACGATGATTTAAAAAGGATTAGTGATTTCATTTTATTGGGTCAAAATCTAAGAATGTCAAATAAAAGTTTGGTTAGGGCATTTTTCTAATAATGTTATCTTTTTATGAATAAAAAACAGGACTTATGTATCACAGAATGAGGTTTAAGTCCTGAAAAAATACTTGACTTATGTATTTTTTAGTATTATTATGGTAAAAGTAAGTAAATATTTGGCAAACCTGTCGAAAGATGGGGACGCAAAGCTATGGGTCTAAGGACGAAGGTCTATGATTGCCAAGTTGCCGTTTTAGTTTGTTAAAATGTTAATGGTCAGGGTAGATCTCTGATCATTTATTATTATAAGGTAATGCGGGGTTGTAGAGAGGATAAGTATAGGTAGGCCATGAGGGAAATCGGTACCCCATAGCAAATGTAGATTAGCTAATCGTTAGGAAGAGGTCATTTGGAAGTCATAGGAGGTAAAAAGGTTATGATGTTTTTTGGCATTTATATCATCACTACTATTCTTTTAGTTGGCAGTCTATTTATATTAAATTTGCCTGATATGTATATTGTGGGTGCAATTGTGTTCTTAGTGTTCTTGCCATTTACATTTACTTCTAGAAAGAAAAGCTATTCAGAAGATGCGTATCTTTTTGTGACTGTTCATCCTACCAGAGTAGTACCAGCTATGGAAAAAGAATCAAATAGAACAAGAAGATTTTAGAATTATCTCATATTATAGCAAAAGTTCTAGATTATGATGATTTCAACATGCTAATAGTCGATGCCGATAAAATATTGGTAAGTAAAAGCCAATTCCTTAAGTATGTAAGGGATTGGCTTTTACTTATGAATTGATAGTCATCTTTATTATCTTATTAAGAGCAGTTAGCCTGAGCATATTCGGTGCAATCTACCAAGAATACCTCGTAAGGTGTAAAGGCTTCAATTCAAATTTTGTGTGTCAAAAGGCTCAACAAGCAGCTCGTTACTACAAGTTGAGCCTTGAGATTATCTCTACCATTGTCATTACATGATGAGATTTATTGGATTTCAATACCAAAGTACTCTTTGGCATTATCAAAGCAAATATTCTGCACCATGGAACCGAGAAGTTCAAAATCATTAGGTGCTTCTCCTGATTCTACCCATTCTCCAATGATGCTACAAAGGATCCGCCGGAAATATTCATGCCTTGTATAAGAAAGAAAACTTCTTGAATCAGTAAGCATACCTACAAATAGACTCAAAAGTCCAAGATTTGATAATGATACAATTTGTTTTGTCATGCCATCCTTCTGATCATTAAACCACCAGCCAGAGCCAACCTGAATTTTACCTGGAATCCCTCCACTTTGGAAGCAGCCTATTATCGTACCCAATACATCATTATCCCGAGGATTCAAACAATATAATATCGTCTTTGGTAGCTCGTCGGTATCATCCAATTTATCCAGAAACTTTGAAAGAGCCTCAGCAAAGGTATAATCTGCAGTTGCATCAAAGCCAGTATCAGGTCCGAGCAGCCTCATCATTCTTTTGCTGTTATTCCTAATTGTACCGATATGAATCTGCATGGTCCAGTTCAAATGTGCATACTGCTTTCCCAGATATACCATAACCTGTGTTTTATATTTCTTTATTTCAGATTCAGTAAGTTGTTCTCCTTTTAATGCTTTCTGAAGAATAACAGTAATTTCCTCTTCAGTACCCTCTTCAAATACAATAGGATCTAAAGCATGGTCGGAAACCCTACAACCAACTTCATGGAAAAAATCCAATCGCTGCTTTAGAGCGTTTTTTAGATTAGAAAAAGTTTGGATATCTTGACCAACAACCTTACTAAGTTTTTCAATCCATTCTACGAAACCTGCTTTATCTATGTTAAAACTCTTATCTGGTCTAAATGCCGGAAGTACCTTCACATCGAAAGTATTATCCTTAGCTAAGGCAATATGATCCTCTAGGGAATCTGCAGGATCATCGGTAGTACAAATAACCTTTACATTCGAACGCTTGATAAGCCCTCGTGCAGTAAACTCATCCTTCGCCAACATTTCATTACATTTTTCCCAGATTGTTTCAGCAGTTTGAGGTGACAGCAATTCATTTATACCAAAGAATCTTTTTAGTTCTAAATGTGTCCAATGATACAATGGATTGCCTATGCATTTAGGCATTGTTTCTGCCCATTTCATAAACTTATCCTTGTCAGGTGCATCTCCAGTAATATATTTTTCATCAATACCATTACTTCGCATAGCTCGCCATTTGTAATGGTCGCCACCCAGCCATATTTCCGTGATATTCCTATATCTCTTATTGTCTCTAATTTCTCTTGGATTTAGATGACAGTGGTAATCAAAGATAGGCATATCTTTTGCGTAACCATGGTAAAGCTTCTCTGCAGTCTTGTTAGTTAATAAAAAATTTTCATCCATAAAAGATTTCATAATTCTTCCTCCAATAATTTTTTTAATTAATAAATCACACAATTCTTATTATTCTATTTTAATATCTAAATTCCTTGGCAATCTTGAAACTTAATTAATTAAATTAAGAAAGATTCTAAAAAGAGAATATATCAACTATATAAGTTAGTTCTATTTCACAGAATTTCGATTGAACCTGTAAGAAACGTTACCGGACTCACTAAAGCAAAATCTGAAAAAATGAAAGATACCTGTCAGTTTTTCAGGTCACTCGCTGACGTATGTTTAGTTTTGCTCCAGCGTTGTTGACAGATAACTAACAACGATATGGCTATAGGAAAAAGTGCAAACCAGCCTGCAAATAAAAATACACTGCCTGATAGGAGAGCACTAGTCCATGCTGAAATCTTCCCAAGCATATTAGGAAGAGTACGAGCTGCCGCAATCATAGCAAACATATATACAATAAGAAAATTTGCGCAAGGAATACTAATTAGTGGTTTTAGATTCCAGGAAAGTTCATAACTCAATAAGAGAATTACAAAGTAAATTGGTGCAAACATAAGTAATGCTATATGAGGAGTTTGAAAGCGTGAATGTAATTGACCCCAATATCGAGGAAAATAGCCATCTCGTGCTTGTGCATAGACAAGACGAGAAAAACCAGCGATGAAAGTATGCACAGGACAATAACATACAATAAATCCCAATAATGCTACTAATGTCCCTGCCATGTCGCCCCAGCGATACGCTATCAGTGTTACCATTGCTGTAACTGGATTTCCGGAAAGGTAGACTTCGGTTCCTATAGTGACGAAAGCAACAGCAAAGTATAATAGGTTCGTCAACAATGCAGCTATTCCTAAACTCAAGGGAATATCTCGTACTGGATCTCTGAACTCTTCAGCTAAGTTCCCAATCATTTCCCAACCCATAAAAGCGAAAAATAAAAGAGTCATTGCTTCGCCTATAGGAAACCAACCGTGGGGTAGAAAGGGTGTAAACGCTGATAAATGTATTTGGGGAACAGCTGACCAAACAGCAAATGTGAGAATAAAGAGGATGGAAGAAACGACAAAGACTTGTGTACGACTAGACAGGTCAATACCTCTATAATTAAGTGTAATGGCAATAATTAGAAGTCCTGCTGCTGCAAAATGTATACCGGCTGGTGTCCAGGCAAAAATACTGCCAAGGTAATGCGCACCTACCAATGCTGTCACTGGCATGCCAAATGGCATAGCAGTTAACATGAGAATTCCGGCAATGTGACTAGCGTGATTGCCGAATCCTTGGCGAACATAGGTAGCCATTCCTCCAGAGTCAGGAAAACGCGATGACATTGAACCAATAGCAATAACCAGTGGTAGTGAGAAAAGCCCCATCAAGAACCAACTAATTAGGGATGCCGGTCCGGCAATATTGGCTGTCATAGCTGGCAGGACTAGAATACCTGCTCCAAGTACAGCTCCAATTGTCAAGGCCGCTCCCTGAATCCAGGTAATACTTTTTCTAAGTTTGACTGGTTGTTTCATAAGTTACTCCCCCCACACTAATCAAATTTCTCTTGCCCAGAAGTTGGTTATATCTTATCATAAGAGCATAACTTTTGATAAGTCGACTGTTTTGATCAAAACAATCGACTTTACCGATGGATGTGATGATATGTATTTGAAGCACTTAGAATCCTTTCTTAATGTTGCTCGGCTGCTCAACTTCGGAGAAGCCGCTCGAACACTCAATTACTCTCAGTCAACAATATCAGAGCAAATTCGTGGCTTAGAGGAATATCTTGGTACAAAACTATTTGAGCGAATCGGGAGAAAAGTTTTTTTGACAGAGCAAGGGAAAAAACTTCTGCCTTTTGCTGAGCGTATGGTTAGAGATGCTGAAGAACTCAAGAACTTATTCAGTGATAGCGAAATGATTTCTGGTTCCTTAAATATTGGGGCCGCCGAAACACTTTGTGCGTTCTGGCTGCCGCCCTTGTTGAAAGAGTATCGGCTGCTTTATCCCAAAGTACAAATAAATATCAAAGTAGGTAACTGTGTTGATTTTCCGCAGTGGTTACAGCAGAATGTTATTGACGTCGCTTTCGGTCTTAACGATGAAGCGGAGCAGCAGCAACTGCGGCAAATTGAGTTGTTTCGCGGCAAAACTGTATTTATTGCCTCACCAGATCATGAATTATCTACTGGGCTAGTATTAGAACTCGGAAATCTTGCAGGGCAAACCCTTCTCCTGCCGGAAGGATATTGCGGATACCCGATGGACTTGAAACACCTACTGGAGAAATCGGGAGTAAAGGCTAATATGATTATGCAGTTCGGCAGTCTTGAATCAATTAAACAGTGTATAAAAAACGGTCTAGGCGTATCTCTTTTACCTGAAATTGCCGTAGAAGAAGAAATAAGACGTGGTGAGATAGTTAGTCTGGCCTGGAAAGGTCCGGATATTCCAATTCAAGCACAAATGCTTTTCCATCGTGATAAGTGGTTGTCACCCCCTTTAGTAACTTTGGAGAGTTTAATATTGGCTAAAATTGAAAAAAACTAGATAGCTGCTTATTAGTAAAGTTGAACAAACAACCTACAATGTTTCAAATGAGAAACGTTGTAGGTTGTTTGTATTTTAGACAGAAACATCGACTAATCTAGAATTCAAGTTCACGTTAATGAGATACTATACTCTCGCTCGAACTTTTCACCGACTTTCAAGCATTGTATACCTTCCTTGTCTGAGAAATCCTTTACTTCACCTTTAGTATCGGCTATTCCGCACCATGGCTCAATACAGATAAAAGGTGCTCCGTCTGGATGTGACCATATACCCATATAGGGGAAATCTTCATAATGTACTGTAACGGTTTTTTCTGATCTTCTACTTTTTAATGTAATTTGGTTTGACTGTAAATTTTTGAAAATGAGAGCATCATTCTTGAAAAGAGTATTGGATAAGGGAAGAATGTTTTCATTTTGAAAAAATAACTCTTTTTCCCCAAGTAATCCGTTTTCTAAATTATATCTATATGCAGTTTCTTTATGCTGAAATTCCAGATAGTAATCTTCGAATTTTTCATCAGGAAGAAGAGGACAATTAAACCCTGGGTGTGAGCCTATAGAAAAATAGATAGGCTGATTATCCATGTTTTGTATATGATATTCAACAATAATTCCACTAATTTTTAATACATACCCAATATCCAGCTGAAACTTGTAGGGGTATTTGACTAGGGTCTGTTCATTACTAGTCAAACGATAGGTAACACGGTCAGGTGCTACTTTCACTTGCGCAAAGTTCATATTTCGGGCAAATCCATGTTGTGGCAGTTCAAATTTTCTGTCACCAATCGCATATTGATCATTTATCACCTTTCCCACAATAGGGAACAGCACTGGAGCATGTCTTCCCCATATATCGGGATTGGCTCCCCATAAATATTCTGTTTCATCCTTTTTCAATAGTAGACTTGCCAATTCTGCTCCGTGACTATTTATAATGGCACAAATATTTTTGTTTTCTAATTTTGTAATCATGAAAGTTTTGCCTCCTGAAAATTAACATATAAATTTTTGTCTTTTCACAATTTCACCATAAGTAAAAATATTCCTGCACAGAATATATGAAAGTTTTCTAATTCTGAAGGGGACATGAATTAGCTATTAAGTTAATAGAAAAGTTCGATTCTATTTCTGTGTTAAGGAGTTTATAGCATTTTCATTGATATATTTTCTTTTACTGGATCGAAATCTAAGCATCTGCAACATAGCCAACTAGTATGGGGTGATACGCTTTTATTTGCAGTTCTAGCCGTTAGTCTCTAAGTTGTGCTTTTATCATGATGAGAATAAACTAAACTTAGATTGCTGACTAAAAGTGGCTGAGTTCTATATCCTCACCGACTTTCAATGAAAGGAGGTGGTATCTGTGACAAATTATTTGGTCTATGAATGGAGCGGCCAAATAAAGTGGCTAGAAATTATGGGGTGCTATTTTGTTGATCCGAGATATGTCGAGGAATTCAAAGCTCTGATGTTAGATAGTAGACCATTTTCTATTAATGCGAATTGTTTGTAAGGTTATGTGCTTTAATGTGTGTAGCATATGCAAATAATGAAGACTTGTTTATGGTGGGGAGAAGTAACATAGTAAGCGAGCCACGGCCAGCCTAAAAATGACGGTTAAGGAGGCTACTGTGATGTTTGCACAAATAGATCCAATAGACACCAATTATTTGCAAGGATTATATGAAGATCTTTATGTTAAATCAGCTGTGGATATCAATGCAACGATTGGTATCATTTCTTGGATTGCAGACCTAGCTAGTGGAGAAAACTTGGCAAAAGAATATCCTATATATTCAGGAATTTCATATTTACCAGGGAAATCCCCAATAGAATTAATTGATGAATTCAAGAGGTTTTGGAGTACTACTACTGAGACCTTCAGCCTAGATAATATTCTTGAATTGAGAGATTCTCTCTACCGATTTCAATCTTTGTAAGGGCCTTTAAGTTAACAGGTATTACTGGTTATTTCACCCGGAGCGGGTAATTACCAATAATCTCTGCCAATTCACTAAAGGCAGAGACTTATACAACGAATATTGGTGGATCAAAAGAGGCACAGCAGTAGAGCTGGTGCGCAGATTCTTTATGTCTAAATCTGTACAGCAGGCCAACTGTTGTCATACAGTCATCTTTTAGCTATCCAATACTTGTTGAAAATCAAAAAAGTATCGGCGTAAACGCTGATACTTTTTTGATATATTTAGAGACCATAAGTTTTTGGGGCCATACTCAGGCATTTAAAATAAACACGCTTACTTCTGGCGGGCAGCCAAGCCGGAAAGGAAACCAATGTCCTGCTCCGCTGCTAACATAACCATAGACGCCATTTTCTTGATAGAGGCCACGCATATAGGTATAGCTAGACATTAGTGGTTTACCTCCAATTGCTACTTGGCCGCCATGAGTATGACCAGTTAGGGTTAACGGTATCTGCGCAGCGAAAGCATCAAACAGAGCGTCTGGATGATGCGCAATTAATACTTTAAAAGCATTCGGCGGAACATTCTGGTTCGCTGCTGCAAAATATTGCTGCCTTTTATCGACGCTCACGTTTATACCGCTTTGTGAAGCATTTGCCCATGGATATTCAACTCCCATAAGATAAAATGGTTGTTGTCCTGGTACTAACAAAATACTTTTATTTTCAAGATTTTTAATCCGACTTTTATTTAATTCGGTGCGAACTAGCGTAATGTTGCGAAAATAATCATGATTCCCCAAACAAAAATAAATACCATGGGGAATAGATGGCTCAAGTTCATTAAATCTATCAATAGCAGGCTTTAATAAATTCAGGTCGTCAGCAAAGTCACCTGTAATTACCACAATGTCAGGTTTCTCTTTGGTGAGCAATCTAATAGCAGTATCTAGTTTCGTTAAATCAAAATAGGGCCCTAAATGCGTATCACTAATTTGACCAATTTTAAACCCATTAAGATTAGGTGGTAGATTAGGCATAACAAGTGGATAACGCTCAAGTACCATATTGGTTTGGGCTTCATAAATACCCTTGGTACTAAATCCAAAGGCAACGAGTGGCGTAACTGCTAATGTATTATGTAAGAAGTCACGACGTGTCATCCCCAGCGACGAAGGTCTATTATTTTGTATGTCTGCTGCTCTATTTCCTCGGATCAATCTGTGTGCTACATATATAAATGGCTGGAAAACCAAGAGGATCAACTGGCCAAACAGCCAGGCTAATGCAATGTAAACTAAATAGTGAAAGGCTTGATCTTTCAAAAAAACAAATGGGGGAAGCTTTGACCAACCATATCCTACCACTAAAGTTGTAATTATAGTAATAATCGAGTAGCCATATTTGATAACCTGTGCACGGTAAAAAGGAAATAGTCGGGATAGCAGTCGGTAATTTAGCCAACTAATGAAAGATGATAACACTAATATGACTATAACAGAGTAAATAAATCTCATAGGTACCTCCAAAAAAATTCAATCTTTCGTATGTGTCGATGTTAACGATTCTGCTTTCTTATGTTGATAATTATAAATCATTCCACTTTTATTTCTTTCCTTTAGTTTATCATAAATTCGTTTGACAATCGAATTGTCCGCTGTCTTCTTATAGAATACTTAGTATTAGATTCAAGTACTTTATAAGGAGGAGTCTAATCATTATAACTTTCTTATGATGCCTAATTGGATAATATATATTACTAAAAAATAAATCACTATTTGTCATGTATGAACAAATAGTGATTTATTTAATAACGTTATTTTTTAATAATTTTCCACTAAGAAGGTGGATCCTAAAATCAAAAGGCCTCCTAGTATTTGTATACTCGTTATGGTTTCTCCTAAAAATATCGAAGCCATAATGATCGCGGAAATGGGGGTCAATATAGCTCAAAACTGCAATATAAGGCCCACTTAATTTCTGGATAGAGGAGAAATACAAAAAGTAAGCAATGCCGGTGTGGACAATACCAATTGTCAAGATGAGCGGCCAATGAAGGCTTATTTCAGCAATATCTAACGTATTTTGATACAGGATATAGGCCGAAAGCACTATAGCTGCCATAACAAGTTGAGCAAACGTGATTTCAAAACTTGATAAAGATTTGATGAACTTGTTTGTTAAAATAATGCCAGCGTAAAGTACTGCACCACAAAGCCCATAAAGAATACCAATAGTATGGTTATATGAATTGCCAGTATGTGCAGAAGTTACATTTAACATTAAAAATAAGCCAGCCATAGCCATGGCGACAGCGACAATTTTAATGTTGGTTAGTTTCTCCTTGAGAAAGATAGGAGCGAGCAGGATGACAAATAATGGAGCGCAGTAATAACTTAATGTAGCGTAGGGTATGGTAGTATAGGCAAAGGCCTGAAATAATAAAATCCAATTTAAACCAAGTGCAATTCCAGAGAAGATAAGTTTCAGCAGGTTTTTTCTGATGGCAGCAAAGGAAATCGGCTGCTTTGTTAGAACTATAATAACAAGCAAAAATAAACTGCCTATTGTTGCTCGCAGAAAGGCTATTTCCGGTGATCCTAAATGAATATGTCTAACAATAATGCCGATGCTGCCAAAAATGAGCATTGAAAATATAATGGCTAATTTTGCATTCAAAAATAATCCCCCTTATTCTTCCCTATATTGTAACATGTGAATATTATTCAGTAAAATTGGTTTATCCAAATATTTTATTTGAATAATATAATTGGAAGGCGAGGAATTTTAAATTCATCTCTTGCAATTTATATTGGAATTGCCAAAAGAGTTATCTCCTAGCGGGACAAAACTTCTGTTCCTTATAGTGGAGTCTTCTCGAATATGCCCCTGCTCCAATTTACTTGCGAATAGATGACGCCGAATAATACGAACATGGCGCCTAGCCAACCCTGCGTAGAGAGAGCTTCACCTAAGAATAGAAAGGCAAATATAGCTGCAAAGACTGGCTCTAAAGAAAAAATGAGGCCTGTATTCGTAGAAGTTGTATGCTGTTGCGCAACTGTTTGTACGATAAATCCTATGGCACTGCATAATATACTTAATGCTAAGATCGGCAGCCATTCCTGAGCAGCCATTGGAAATCTGGGCGTTTCGAGAAATAAGGAAAAAATAAGTCCTAATGCCCCGGCGATTCCGAGTTGTATGATCCCAAGGATAACAGAGTCTACCGCCTTTGTTAGTTTTTCGGTAACGATGATATGAGTTGCATATAGTAGTGCACCAGCAACGCATAATAAATCACCAAAATTCATAATAAGTTGGTCGTAATGGGGAACTGATATTAAAAAACGTCCGAGAAACCTTGCAATGTAATGATCGTCTTAGACAGCAGGTAGCTGAAATTAAGGGCTTGGAAATTGGAACGGTACGGGTTGGAACGTTTACCAGTGTATCTTCGCAATGGCTTCTTGGTATTATAAAAGAATTTGAAAATCAGCATCCAAGAATTGAAATTAAGTTAGCAGAGGGAGATTATGATGATATCAATCGTTGGATATTGAATGGAACTGTTGATTTTGGATTTGTGTCTTTACCTGTAACTCAATCATTTGAATTTATTCCATTAAAAAAGGATAAAATGCTTTGTATTCTACCCTGTGCACATCCTTGGCAGCAGCAAGATGGAATAAATTAAAGACGAGGCGTTTATCATGCTTAAATGGGGGAATACATGTGATGTGCGGCGAATCTTACTTGAAAATAATCTGAAACCGAAAATCAAGTATGAAGTAGTAGAAGATCAAGCTATTATTGCAATGGTTCAAAATGGTCTGGGTATTAGTATTCTTCCTGAGATGGTGTTGCGCCATAATACTCATAATGTGCATATTACTAATCTTGAGAAACCTGTATATCGTACAATTGGTATTGCTCTTAACTCGATTAAGAATACTTCCCCTGCTGCAAGAAAATTTTTAGCTGGCATACAGTCTTGGCTAGGTCGGCAAGGGTTATTAAATTGTTAAAAATCCAGTATTAGTTGTAGGGAAGCAGGACTTTAATTTTTGCGGCAGAAGATATTAGAACAAGGATTAACTAACATTAACAGAATGGGAAACCATTTTATTTTAATGTGCCAGTAAAAAACCACCCTTTGTAAGAGTGGTATTATTTAGTATGCACTTTTTAAAGGAATGTTTTTCGCACGTGAGGGCTTCTTGTTAGCAGATCTCTAGTTTTATAATGTTAGGTAAGGGAGTGGTGAGCCATTATGCATTTAAATCGCTTAAAAATATCCCTTGTCTTTTTTATGGGTATTTTAATAGCAGGTATTATTGGTTTTATGGTACTGGAGAATTTATCATTTTATGATGCGGCCTATTTGGCTGTAGTGACAATTGCGACAGTGGGCTATGGTGATATTGTGCCTAAAACACCATCTGGTCGAATGTTTACTTGTTTGTTTATTATTATTGGTGTAGGAATGGCTTATTATACTTTTACGTTAGTGATAAGTATGTCAATAGAAGGACGGTTAAAAGATTTTCTGGGGAGGAAAGGTATGGATAGGCGTATTGCAAGTTTAACTAATCATATTATTGTATGCGGTGCTGGAAAAGTAGGGGGGAATGTAATTCAACGCTTACAGGATGAAGGGCAGGATTTTGTAGTCGTTGAAAAAGATTTGTTACTCTATGAACAGTTGTGTGAACAAAAGGTCTTAACCATTCATGGGGATTCTACTCTTGATGAAATATTATTGGAAGCTGGGGTTAAAAGAGCGAAGGGGCTGATTACAGCTTTATCTCATGATGCTGATAATGTATATGTTACACTCACAGGAAAAAGTCTCAATCCTGAAATGACAATTGTAGCAAGAGCTGATAGAGCAGAAGCGGAAGAAAAGCTGCGTCGCGCTGGGGCTACTACAGTTATTTTCCCATCCGTAATGGGGGGACGGCAGATGGTATCAGCTATGACTAAACCTATTATTATGGATTTTGTAGAGAATTTATTTTATAATCAAGAATTACATATGGATATTGCTGAGATTACGGTACATACAGCCTCTACATTGGTGGGGAAAAATTTCATTGAAAATGATATTAAAGGACGATTTGATTCTATTGTGGTGGCCATCAAGCGTGGCAACAAGCTGATTACCAACCCTCCGGCGGCAGAAGTCATAAACGCGGGTGATATTATGATTGTTCTTGGGCAAAGGACAACCTTAAGTAAATTGAATGAGATAGCATTGGCGTAAGCAGGAAGATTATTGTGGATGTTTTTGCATAGATTGCAGGCTGCAAGCTGCGTAATTTATGACACCCCGTAGGGATCAATATATTCACGATAAGGAGATAGATAGAAGTATCTAGATGCATTGCTAGCTAACACCTTTTTACGAGGTATGTTAGCTAGCACTTCTTTTAAAGAGCCTTACCCAAGGCATTGGCAGTTAAAATAGCAGCACAAACGCCCTCCGGTGTAACGATAAATGGTTCATTATGTATAGTCTCACCAGCGGCGCAGGCAACTTTGGCTACATCCATAATTTTTTCATCAGTAATCTCTGTTATACCAATATCAGATAAGGTAACAGGTAGACCGACTTCCTGGCAGAATTGAATGACTTCGGTCAATTCTGCGCGCGAACGATTTTCCATGACCATCTGTACTAATGTTCCAAAGGCCACCTTCTCACCGTGATAATAATGATGGGTTTCTTCTAATACAGTAAAACCATTATGTATTGAATGGGCAGCCGCCAATCCTGAACTTTCAAATCCAATGCCACTCAATAAAGTATTTGCCTCAACAATCTTCTCTAAGGCCTCGGTAACGACCTTATTTTCCACTGCAAGCTTGGCTTGTAATCCATATTGAATGAGGAGGTCATAAGACAAGCGAGCAAGACAAAGGGCAGCAGAAGTTGAATGTCCACCTGGTAAATTTGATGCAAAAGATTTTGCACAGGCATCAGCTTCAAACCAAGTCGCGAGTGCATCCCCCATTCCCGAAACAAGAAGACGAACGGGAGCTTTAGCAATAATACTTGTATCAACCAGTATGATATCTGGATTTTTCGGTAATAAAAGATAGGATTCAAAAATGCCATCAGGAGTATAGATAACCGATAAGGCACTACAAGGGGCATCAGTAGCTGCGATTGTTGGAACAATCACAACGGGTAATTTGGCAAAATAAGCAACTGCTTTGGCTGTATCTAGGGCTTTTCCGCCCCCAATGCCGATGATGATATCCAGACTATCTTGTTTTACTATGTTCAAAATTCGATCGATTTCCTGTTTTGAACATTCTCCAGCAAATTCTTCGATTCGTAAGCCAATATTACTATTAGAAAAACTTTGTTCAATAGCAGACTTTACTGTTCCCAGCCCCCTTTTTCCACCGAGTACCAATCCTTTACTGCCAAAAGACTTTACCTGTTCACCAATTTCGTGTATTGCTCCAGCACCCTGGACATAACGATTGGGGGAAATCATAATTTTACTCATATTGTCCTCCTTCATGTTATTTACATATGGATCGCAATAATTAAATTATACAATGAAAAACGCGACTTGCTCCTAGATTTAGTTGTTTAGTTATGGTATATATTTGCTAAATAATGGAATTCGAAATAAAACAGGGGCGTTCCTTAGGAGCGTCCCTTTTGTCATGTGATATATATCATGGGGTTAAGAACCTAATCATCACGACTATTGTCCTAGAAAAATCTTGACGGGAGTAATGGAAGAATAATATAATATGATTAAATAATACATTTTTAGACAAAAATTAACAATTTAGGCAAACCTATCTAAAGATAGGGACGCAAAGCTATGGGTCTACAGTCGTCTAGCGACCAAGATTGCCAGGCCGCCATGTTAGTTTATCTAACATGTCCAAGGTCAGGCTACTCCTGACCTTTTTTTGCGTTCTAAAGGGGGCAGAAAGGAGCATTTTCAGGTATTTCATCATTGAATAAATATAACAGGAGTTCAGTTAGTCCACTTAGCAATGAAAGGATAAAAATAGAGTTAGTAGTTTTTTTACAGGAACAATGCATTATTGTATCTGGTAATACTTATGTGAGGGTGATTTAATTGACCAACTATGACAGCAAAGTCCCAATGAGTGATCTTTTTGTGTTTGAGACCAATCAGATGCTGGAGCAACTTGAACGACTTATATTGGATGGAGAAAAGTCTGGTGGCTTGAAAACATCTATCAACGAAGTATTTAGAATAATGCATACCATAAAAGGTTCGGCAGCTATGATGATGTTCAATGATATTTCTTCGCTGGCTCATGCTATAGAAGATGTTTTTTATTATCTGCGCGAGGCCAAACCTTTAACGGTGGATTATTCAGAGCTGGCCGATTTAGTTTTACATGTTGTTGACTTTATTAAGGGTGAAGTTGCAAAGGTGGAAAACGGAGGTAGTCCCACTGGTGATTGCTCAGGAATCAGAGAAAAAAGTAAAGAATTCTTGTCGGCTCTAAAAGAACCAGGATCGCTTTCTGGAGAGAGTTTCTCAGGGGCAGTAGGGAATGAGCAAAAATACCAGGAGGATGCTGATGTAGGTGAAATGTCTGAGGATGAGGGGAAGACCAAGTACAAAGCCGTCGTCTATTTTGATGAGGATTGCGGGATGGAAAATATAAGGGCTTTTACCTTAGTACACGAGCTAGGAGAGCTTGCTGAAAACATTGAGTATTTACCGAAGGATATCTTAGAAAATGACAGAACATCGGAACTTATCAAAGGAGAAGGTTTTAAGGTAGTATTTACCACCATAAATTCTTTGGCAACGATGCAAGAATTTTTTGCGAAAATAATGTTCTTGAAAACATTTCATCTGGATAAAGCAGATATAATGAGTACGGTTAAACCGAAAAAACAGAAAACAATTAAATTGGATGATCAGATACCCAAGCCTACGGTTCTAGAAAGTTCTGTAGTACCAAGTATAAAGAAAATAGAGCAGCATGGGGAAAGCAAACAGAGCTTTATTAGTGTAAATGTGTCGAAAATGGACATGCTCATGGATTTAGTCGGGGAGCTTGTTATTGCCGAGGCTATGGTAACTCAGAACCCAGAATTGCAAGGACTAATCCTTGATAAGTTTTATAAGTCGGCACGACAATTAAGAAAAATTACTGGTGAACTCCAAGATACTGTCATGTCAATCCGTATGGTTCCTCTATCGGCAACATTTCACAAGATGAATCGCATTGTAAGAGATATGATGCGAAAACTTGATAAGCAGGCGGAATTGGAGATTATAGGGGAACAAACCGAAGTAGACAAAAATATTATTGAACATATATCTGATCCGCTGATGCATTTAATCCGTAATGCAGTGGATCATGGAATTGAGCCTCCAGAAGAGCGAATTACCCAGGGAAAATCAGCAGTGGGTAAGATTCGACTGGAGGCTAAAAGTGCTGGTGGCGATGTTTGGATTATTATAAAAGATGATGGTGGAGGCTTAAACAGAGAAAAAATTCTGAGCAAAGCATTGGAACGAGGCCTAATTCAAAAGGAAGACAGCTCCTTAACCGACAGACAAGTCTATGCCTTTATTTTGCAACCGGGTTTTTCCACTAAGGATGTCGTGACAGAATTCTCTGGTCGCGGCGTAGGTATGGATGTTGTAGCTAAGAATATTGAAAAGGTTGGCGGGACGATTAGTGTCGATAGTGTAAAGGGTGAAGGGACTACAATGTCTATCCGAATTCCGCTGACCTTGGCTATCATTGAAGGAATGAAGGTTGGAGTTGGAAAATCTGTTTATACAATACCTATGATAGCGATAAAAGAGTCTTTTCGATTGCAAGAGCAAAACCTGATCACAGATACTAATAGTAATGAAATGATTATGATACGGGGTCAGTGCTATCCTATCTTGCGCCTTCACGAACGATTTAAGGTACAGGCAGCAGTAACAGAGTTGCGGGAAGGGATCATCGTTATGGTCGAGGTTGATGACAAAAGGCTCTGCTTGTTTGCGGATTCCTTGTTGGGGCAGCAGCAGGTTGTTGTTAAAGCTTTGCCTAGTTATATTAAAAAGATAAAGGGCATAGCGGGGTGCACCCAGTTGGGGGATGGCAGTGTTAGTTTGATACTAGATATGGCGGGACTCACTTGTGAATAACAGAGCCTGTCATACAATGATTGGTAAAGGAAGACCAGATATTAGCTATTAGGAGTGATGAAATGTTTAACAAAACATTGACTGCAAAAATGTTGGTCAGATTCTTCGTAGTGGTCTTAATCGGTTTGGCTGCTTCTGGAATTACAGTATACAATTTAATGAAAAATATCCAGGAAGTGAAGCAAGTTGATTTAGAAAGAGTACCACTGTTATTAAAATCCTCAGAGATGTCCTCCGATGCCGCTAACCGTGGGGCTGCCTTTAAGGATTACTTGTTAACAGGCGATGAGAACTTTATACAGATATTTGAAAAGCTTGGAATGCACAAAAGGCAGCTTCAAAAAGAGCTGCAAGAAGCTGCTCTAACTGAGGTCGGAAAGAAAATGATACAACAGACAAAAGAACTGGATGACAGCTACGAGGAGGCAGCAAAGAAAAGCGTTGCATTGAGAAGAGCAGGAAAAGGCCAAGAAGCGCTGCAGGTGAATTTTGTGGAAGTCATGCCGCGCAATAAAGCAATGCTGGATCAACTAGAAGAATACCAAACATTCCGGGAAAAGCAAATGAATGGGGATTTCAACAAAATGATGGCTGATCAGGAAAAGACCATGTGGTTGGTGATTATCATTGGTATACTGACTCTCGTGGCAGGAATAGGCATTGGTATTACTACAGCACGGATGATTGCGAAACCGGTTAAGGAATTGGCTGATGCTGCTGATAAACTTGCCTTAGGCGATGTGAATGTAAATGTTGTGCCTACAACTCATGACGAAATAGGAATGCTTATAAAATCTTTTACTCTAATGGTGAACAGTATACGGGAGCAGGCATTTGCCGCTGAAAAAATAGCTGCAGGTGACTTGATGGTTAAAGTGAAGGTCCGATCAGATAATGATTTGTTAGGTAAAAATTTAAATAAATGTATTGAGAATATCAACCTGATGGTAACTGACGTTACTATGTTATCAAAAGCAGCTGTGGAAGGTCAGCTAGCTACTCGAGCGGATGTATCCAAGCATGGCGGCGATTACCGTAAGATCGTGGAAGGTATCAATCAGACATTGGATATAGTGATTGCACCTGTGAAAGAGGCTTCAACTGTATTGCAGGAAATGGCTAGTGGTAATCTGCAGCTCAGGATTAAGGGTGACTATAAAGGGGATCATGCCATCATTAAAAATGCGATGAACGAAACCCTTGATGCACTGAATAGTGCATTTGGTGATGTAAAAAATGTTGCTGAACAGGTAGCAGCAGGTGCTCATCAGATCGCTGCATCTGGAGAAATTTTATCCCAGGGCTCTACTGAGCAGGCTAGTTCTATAGAGGAAATCACAGCCTCGATGACACAAGTGGCCGACCAGACGAAGCAAAATGCGATTAGTGCCAATCAGGCCAACGAAATGGCGATATCATCCAAAGATCATGCTGTCGAGGGCAGTACTCAAATGCAGGAAATGGTCAAAGCGATGACTGGAATTAACGAGTCGTCGGCAAACATATACAAGATCATCAAAGTGATCGACGAAATCGCGTTCCAGACCAATATTCTGGCACTTAATGCCGCAGTGGAAGCAGCCAGAGCAGGACAGCACGGCAAAGGATTCGCCGTAGTGGCAGAAGAAGTCAGAAATTTAGCGGCAAGAAGTGCTAGTGCTGCAAAGGAAACAACTGCAATGATCGAGGGGGCAATCAAGAAGGTGGATATTGGAACGAAAATCGCAAACGATACAGCTGCGGCGTTGAATGGTATCGTAGATGGAATTACAAAGGCTGCGGTGCTAGTTGGTGATATTGCGATGGCTTCTAACGAGCAGGCCACAGCTATTTCCCAAATTAACCAGGCTATCACACAGGTATCGCAAGTGGTGCAAACCAACTCGGCCACAGCAGAGGAAAGTGCCTCCGCCAGCGAGGAACTTTCAGGACAGGCGGAGATTCTGAAAGAAAAGGTTTCTACATTTAAATTGCAGCAAATCAACCGTGTATTTAGAGATGGAGAAGGGATAAGTCCAGATCTTTTACAAGAAATTGAAACAATACTGGCCCTGAAGAAATACAAACAAGAGAGTAGTGACGAAAGGGAAGAAAAAGTATTATCATCAAAAGGAAAAATATTCCTTGATGATAGCGAATTTGGTAAGTACTAACGTCAATCCGTAATAAGTTACAGAGAGGGCAAAATGTCACTATTAATCGAATTTTTTTAATCATGAAAAGGAGATATATATCATGTCTGAGATTGATGAGAATGAGGTAGAGTTGGAAGAAGACACCCAGAAAGATAAGTTTTTGACGTTTTTATTAGGGGATGAAGTCTATGGTATCGAAATAAGGTTTGTTACCGAGATTATAGGGATGCAGTCTGTAACCGAAATACCTGATCTCCCCCAATATGTAAAGGGTATCATTAATCTCAGGGGGAAAATCATTCCTGTCATCGATGTAAGATTACGGTTCAAGAAATTGTCAAAAGAATACAATGACAGAACGTGTATTATAGTAGTAGATATAAGGGGAGCTGCTGTAGGGTTAATTGTTGACACTGTGGCGGAAGTGCTGACCATAGCGAATCAAGACATCGTTCTGCCGCCACAGTTCAATAGTGACAGTCATTATCAGCGGTTTATAAAAGAAATTGGTAAAGTAGACAATGATGTAAAACTAATCCTTGATTGCGATAAGTTATTAAATGATAACGAAGTGAATAGTTTGGAACAATTGAGTTCGATACATACTGCCCAGCGATAACGAGGAGGAAGAAATACATGAAATGGTTTCAAAATCTTAAAATTGCTAACAAGCTCATTGTTGCCTTTCTGTGTGTGGCGGTGATCGCAGGAATTGTAGGTGCAGTGGGTGTATTCAATGTCACTGACTTGGCCCAGCAAGATATGGAATTGTATGAATATTATGCTGTACCTATGGGACTAATGGGCGATATCCGTGAGACATACCAAGAAGGCCGCGTAAATATTAGAGATGCTATTCTTAGTAAAGATACAAGAACCCAAACTGAAAAGATGAAGAAATTTAATGACTCCATAAGCAAAATGAAAGCAATAAGTAATGAGATTGGAAAAACATTAGTATCTGATGAAGGACGAAAACTACACAAGACTCTTGACGATGCGATCGTTCAATATGATTCGTATTCCAAAGAACTGTATTCAATGTTTCAGGCTGGTCAGATGGAGCAGGTCAATCTATTAATGCAAACGGAGGGGCTGCGGTTAGCAGATCTCATTGAAAAATCCCTTGAGCAGTTAAGTGCAATGAAAATAGAATTAGCTAAACAAAAAGCGATACATAACAAAGCAGATGCGAACAGAACCACTATTATTATGCTAACAATTGTTGTCGTTGGTGTGGCGATAGCCATGATGCTGGGGATTTATATAGCCCGTGCAATTTCCCGGCCGGTCAAAGAATTGGCAGAAGCTGCAGATAAGCTTGCTGTAGGTGATGTGAATGTGCATGTTACGGCTACGACCCAAGATGAAATTGGAACGCTAATGCAATCTTTTGCTAAGATGGTGAGCAGCATACGTGACCAGGCGTTTATCGTTGAAAAGATGGCGTCAGGAGATATGACAGTTGAAGTGCAGGTGAGATCAGAAAATGACTTATTAGGCAAGAAACTAAGCGAGATGATAACAACAAACAACTTAATTTTAAGTGATATAAATCATTCAGCAGATCAGGTTGCCGCTGGAGCCCAGCAGATCGCCGCATCTGGCGAAGCATTATCCCAAGGATCTACCGAGCAAGCTAGTTCTATAGAGGAAATTACTGCCTCGATGACACAGGTAGCAGCACAGACAGCACAAAATGCGGTCAACGCCAATCAAGCCAATGAACTATCCGTTTCTGCAAAGGAACAAGCCATTGAAGGTAACATTCAAATGCAAGAAATGGTTAAAGCCATGACTGAGATTAATGAATCATCGACTAATATATCCAAGATCATCAAAGTCATCGATGAAATTGCGTTTCAAACCAATATCTTAGCCCTCAATGCGGCAGTGGAAGCGGCCAGAGCAGGACAGCACGGCAAAGGATTTGCCGTGGTGGCGGAAGAGGTTAGAAATTTAGCCGCCAGAAGTGCTAACGCTGCGAAAGAAACTACAATAATGATTGAAGGATCAATCAAAAAGGTAGATGCTGGCACGAAAATAGCTACCGATACATCCAAAGCGCTAAGCGTCATTGTGGAAGGAGTAGCCAAAGCTACAACCCTAGTCGGTGATATCGCGGCAGCCTCCAATGAACAGGCGACGGCAATTTCCCAGATTAACCAGGCCATTGCCGAGGTGTCCCATGTGGTGCAAACCAACTCGGCAACAGCAGAAGAGAGCGCTTCTGCAAGTGAGGAACTATCAAATCAGGCCACAGCACTGCAAAGCGATGTATCTAAATTTAAGCTAAAGAAAATCAACCATAGGTTTCAGAACCCAGAAGGATTGAGTCCAGATGTTTTAAGGATAATTGAAGACATGATAGATAAAAAGAAACAGGAACCGCCATCAATACCTAAAACCAAAATTGTTCTTGACGATAACGAGTTTGGCAAGTACTAGCAGTAGGCAGGAAGTGTACAAATAAGGTTATGACGGCTCTCTTTGTATACTTGAAAGGGCGGGAGACCATGGAGGATATAACCGAACGGGAATTTACCGAGCTTGTTGGGTTCGTCAAGCAGAACTATGGAATCAACTTATTGCAAAAAAAGACTTTAGTGTGTGGACGCTTGAACAACTATATAGTGCAGAGTGGCTTTCATAGCTTTTCGGAGTATTTTTGTCATGTAAAAAGTGACCGAACGGGTAAAGCTGGGATCATTCTAGTAAATAAGCTTACTACAAACCATACCTATTTTTTGCGGGAGCCCCAGCATTTTGAAATCTTGGAGCGAGTAATCCTTCCATATTTCTCTACAATTGAGTCTAAAAGAAAGGATTTGCGGGTATGGAGTGCTGGCTGCTCTACAGGCGAAGAGCCATATACATTGGCAATGCTTATCAGCTCCTATTTCGGTGCTGAAAAATGTGGGTGGGACACGAAAATATTGGCCACCGACATTTCTACAGCTGCCCTAGAAAAAGCGCAAAAAGCAGTATATCCTAGTAATCAGTTAGAGAAGCTGCCTGATAGCTGGCGGTCGAAATACTTTCATAAAGTCGATGCTGAGTGCAGCGGCGTGAAGGAAACAATACGACAGGAAGTTATATTCCGACGATTTAATCTTATGAACGAAATATTTCCTTTTAAGAAAAAATTTCATCTTATTTTTTGTCGTAATGTAATGATATATTTCGACGCTGAGACCAAGGAAAAATTGATTAGCCGATTTTATGATTATATGGAGCCAGGAGGTTATTTATTTATTGGGCATTCTGAATCGATTAATCGCCACGAAAGTAAATATCAAATTGTGGCGCCTACTGTTTACAGAAAGGTATAGGAATACAAAAACACTCTGTGTAAAATTATGTAAGTTAAGCTTTATGACATTGGTATGCGTAAGACAAGGGTGGTTTTGTCTTGAAAAAGAGTACTATAAGTGGTATGATTTTCATGAGATGGTAATATGGCAAGAGTTGCTAGATATGTGTATTATTACAATTGGAAATATAAAAGAAGCGGGCATTTGTTTCAAGATCGGTTTAAAAGTGAGCCGATAGACGATGATAGCTATTTATTAGCAGTATTAAGATATATACATAATAATCCAGTAGAAGCAGGTGTGAGTAAATGGGCGGACAAATACCAATGGAGTAGTTATAACGAATATCTAAAGTCGAATAAATTCTTATATACATAGAACCAGTGTGTTTAAAACATCTCATAGTTATAAAGGGAAATGTATAATTTCGAGTAATAATGAAGAAGGTTTCTGACAAGTCAAAGAACTTAGCAGAAACCTTCTTCATTATTATGTTTACGAATTTATTTGCAAAAGCTAGAATCAGTTAATAACTTAACGGGGTTTTTATGGTGTAAGCACCTATTATTCCAGATATGAATATATTAAATTATTCAAGATGATAAATGGTATAAAAAAGAGGTGTTAAATCCATATGAAACAGTCCGAACTTGTAAAGACAATATACCAGCCAACACATTTATTGATCGGAGGATGTTTGACGACTATGAGGAACTGCACAATTATATCAGCACGACTGATGAAAACGAATATAATACTTATTTGGATAATAGTAACCGGTTTTTGCAAAGTGAGGCTTTTCAGCAATTTACGTATGCCAACTTCGCTCAGACCATAACCCAGGTATTAATAGAACCCAGTAATTTGTAATCCAATTGGTATGGAAGTGATCGAAAAGAATGACATACAAGGAAGCATAAAGCTGGCATTACAAGAATAATAATGCAGTAGATGTATTGTATAGTTCGTGAATCAATTTCTTTAGCAAGGATGAGAAGAACATGACGGTGATTAGGTCTGGTAAGATACCTTATGATACGGAGGTACTTTTGCTGTGTGGTGGAGCTGGAACACGTTTAAGGGAAGCTGTAAAGGATCGACCGAAGCCACTGGCAGATATCAATGGGCGTCCCTTTTTAGATATAATCATTGATTTTTTTAGCCAACAAGGCTTGAAAAGATATCTACTATTAGCCGGCTATATGGGGCATATAATGCAAGAATATGCTGCCAGAAAAAAAATGGAAATGCGGCTTGATATTTCTTGTGTTATTGAGAATATGCCATTAGATACTGGTGGAGCTATTAAACATGCAGAACCCTATATCACATCCGATGTTTTTTTTGTTGCGAATGGGGATACCCTTTGTCAAACCAATTTGAATGATTTTTATCAATACCATAATAAAAAGAACGCTATGATTACGATGTTGTTAAATCGATTTAGTGGAACGGAAGACTATGGAAAGGTGCATATAGATGAAAATGGTTCCGTATTGTCTTTCATAGAAAAGCAGGTAACTCCTGGAAAGGGTTATGCGAATGCGGGAGTTTATGTTATGAATAAATCACTTTTAACTGAAATTCCGGGTTGTACAAAATATTCCCTTGAAAAAGAG
>Ga0316613_10000668_pt1 | contig 25970 bp, 25 predicted proteins | sample OWC_soil_day10_C_2_FD_207647 | JGI IMG/M metagenome (GOLD analysis project Ga0316613, IMG submission 207647) | Wetland soil microbial communities from Old Woman Creek delta, Ohio, United States - OWC_soil_day10_CT_b | ecosystem: Environmental > Terrestrial > Soil > Wetlands | place: USA: Ohio...
CGGCAATCGAAAAAGAAAAAACCGGAATTACCGTTAATCTGATGAATGTGTCATCTATGGGGCGCGTTGATGAACTGGAACTAGAGCGTCTGTTAAATGAATTGGGAATTTCGGTCAATATTTTCCCGGTGTTTGCAGATCCTGACGGTATGCAGCGGATGACAGAAGCCGATTTATCCATTAGTACTTGCCCGACACATGATGATTATATGCTTACCTATTTAAAGGAAAAATACCAAGTGCCATTTATCATCAGACATATGCCGATTGGCATTGAAAATACCGGCAAGTGGCTGCAGGATGTGGCTGATTTCTTTGGCCTTGGTGAACAGGCGCGCGCTTTGATTGCGCGGGAAGAAGCCGATTTGGCGGCTGCGCTGGCACCGCTTAAGCCAATGTTCAAAGGTAAAAAGGCGTTTAGCAGTGCTGGCGAGTTCCGGGCACTTTCTACAGCCATACTGCTGGCCGAATTGGGCTTTGAGATTGCAGGTATTCGGGCATTTCATCATGATGAATTTGCTGAAGTAGAATACGAAAAGCTGGTACGGCTCGTCGGCAAGGATTTACCACTCAATATTGCCAATTGCCAACCGTTTGAAGAGGCCAACTTGCTGCGTAAACTAAAACCCGATATTTTTCTGGGCCATATGAATGGCAACAGTACAGCCGCTAAACTTGGTATTTCCACTCATGTTATTTATAATTCCGGGTTGCATTATATCGGCTATAAGGGCGCCTATGAGCTGGCCAGACGCTTATACCGCCAATTAAGAAATCCCCGCTTTAACACCAATCTCAGTCAGCATGCCGTTTTGCCCTATAAAGAATCCTGGTATCAGCAAAATCCATTTAAGTATATTAAAACGGCAGGCGGTGACAACGAATGAGTAATTATACATTTATTGAAAGACCCCGTTATACCTGCGCTCTGGGCGGAGCTATCGCTACCGTGAGCGCTTTGCCGAAAGCGGTGCCAATATTGCATGCACCGCCAGGCTGCGCCAGTAACTTTACCTGGACACAGGCCGGCGGTTCCGGGCTGCAGGTCGGTGGTTATTGCGGCGGGCTGAGCATGCCTGGCTCTAATGTCCAGGAACGGGAGGTTGTCTTTGGCGGTGTTGAGCGGCTAGAAGAAGAAATCAGGAATATGTTCGACGTTATGCAAGGGGATTTGTATGTTGTTATAACCAGTTGTGTTACCGAGGTCATCGGCGATGATGTCGGGTCTGTTGTCAGGCCTTTGCAGGAACAGGGTGTTCCCATTTTCTTTGCGGAAACTGGCGGCTTTCGCGGCAACTCTTATCAGGGTTATGATTTAGTGCTGCAAAGTTTATTTAAGGATTTTGTAAAGAAAACTGATAAAAAACAGCCCCGCTCAGTAAATTTATGGGGACTTACTCCCTTTATCGATGTTTTCTGGCGCGGGAATATAGCGGAAATCCGGCGTTTGTTGGAAAAGCTGGGACTGACGGTAAATAGTTTCTTTACTGTTGATGACAGTATAGACAAAATCCGTGAGGCCGGGAGTGCGGCCTTGAATATTGTGGTGTCAGAAGTGGTTGGTCAGGGTGCGGCCCAAGTGGCAGAGGAAGTTCATGGTACGCCTTCTCTGTCCGCGACACTACCGGTAGGGCCGACAGCTACCAGCGCGTTTTTACGCCAGGTAGGGGAAGCATTGAACCTGGACGCTACGTTGGTGGAAGAGGTAATTCAGTATGAGACCAAGCGGTATTACAGCTTATTGGAACTGCTGGCTGATGGCTTTAATGATATAGATTTGCAGCGGTATGCCGTAATTATTGGTGATACAAATTATGCGGTAAGTCTTACTCGGTTTTTGGCCGACGATGTAGGCTGGTTGCCTGAGATTGTGGGCATTACCGATATTTTGGAGGAAGAACAGCAAGAACAGATTGCCGGCCAGTTAAGCAGTTTAGCAAGTGGGTTATCTCCAGAAGTGATTTTTCACACCGACGGCAGTGTCATTGCTGATGCGGCGCGTACCCATTGGCGCAAAAAGCAGCCGCTGGCTGGCAAATACACAAATCCCTTAAACCCGTCCTTTGTCATCGGCAGCGCTCTTGATCGTGAACTGGCCAAAGATTTGGGCGCCGGGCATTTAAGTGTAAGTTTCCCTGTTGCCAACAGGGCTGTGATCAGCAGGGGCTATGCCGGCTATAATGGTGGTTTAACACTTATCGAGGATTTAATCAGCACGATTATTATCGGTAGGTGATGATTTTAAAGGGAGATGAGGAGAAGTATGTTGCCTAAAGACAGAATCCTCCATGCTTTACAGGTGAAGAGCAATAAACCTTCCAATCAGTCCCAAATTCCAGCAGCGCTCCTGTCTGGTGGAACCTGGGCATTTCGGCAAAAGGGTTTGACTCTGCAGGAGGTACTGGAAAAGCCGGAACTAGGTGCACCTGCTATTATTGCCATTAACCAATTGATTCAGTCTGACATTGTGTGGCCAGGGTCAGGCTATCACAACCTGCTTGTCCATATTTTTGGAGGCAAGATTAAATTTCGGCCGCAGGGAAATATTGATGTAATTGAGCCGGCGTTTGCCCACGTCACGGAGGCTGAGCAGATTGATTTGAGTCAAATCGACAATCATCAGTGGATTCGTGCCCTCCGTTTGATTATTTCGCAAGTGAATGAGCAAATCGGCAATCAATTTTTGATAGGGACATCCAGTTGGGGCCCGTTTACGTTGGCAGGGCAGTTTTACGGCGTAGAAAAGTTGATGTCAGGCTTGTATAAAGATAAAGCAGGTATACATGCTTTGCTGGAAGTTATGACTGCGGTTTGCATAGCCTACCTGGCGCCAGCCATTGATTCAGGAGCCCGAATACTATCAATTGCAGAACCTACCGCATCGGGAGACCTTATTTCGTTTACGCATTTTGAAGAATTCGTTGCACCGTATATAAAGAAGGTTAATGATGAATTGAAAAAAAGAGAAGCGTATACCACCTTGCATATTTGCGGCAATATCAGAGATCGCGTGCATCTGGCTCCCCATCTTAATGTTGATGTTTTATCAGTTGACTATAAAGTGGATTTGGGGCTGGCACAACAAAATTTGGCAGGCAAAACGGCGTTGGCTGGCAACGTAAATCCGGTGCTGCTAAAAGACGGAACAGTGGATGAGATCGTACGAGCTGCCAAGCAGAGCATCCAGCAGGCTGGTCGTGGTGCCAATTATGTTCTTATGCCTGGCTGTGATATTCCGCCAAGCGTACCATTAGCTAATGTAGTGGCCTTTTTAGGGGTTGGCAGGGAAAATGTTGTGAAGGCTTCATGACAGTTAAGATTATTGCCTGTGAAGTTATGAAGGAAGAACTGCGTGGAATAGAGGCAAAGCAAGATGTTGAGTTTGAGTTTATTTCTAAGGGGCTTCATCTGCATCCGAAAAAGCTGAATAGTGAGTTGCAAAGACTCCTTGATCAGTCGATAGGATACGAAAGAATTATTTTGGCCTTTGGTCTTTGCGGCGGGGCTGCCAGAGACTTACATGCCTCGGATAGTCCGCTCATTATTCCGCGAGTGCATGATTGTATCCCAGTTCTTCTCGGTTCAAGGAAGCGGTATGAGCAGCTCAATAAAGAGGAAAGAGGCACATTTTATTTGAGTTGCGGTTGGATGATTACGGAGAAAAATATACTTTCGGAACACCAGCGAATTATAGATAAATTTGGTGAGAAAAAGGCAGTGCGCATTCTTTCCCAAATGTATGACAGTTATCAACGCGTGCTTTTTATTCATACCGGTTGTCAAGAAGAGGCAGAGAGTCTTAAAGAATCCAACAAGATAGCAGAGCTTCTTGACCTGCGGCATGAAACAATACAAGGCGATAGTACCTATATAAACAAACTAGTTAATGGTCCTTGGTGCCAAGACGAATTTATTCACATTGCTCCGTATGAAACAGTTCAGGAGGAACAATTCAGGATTGGTGCCAAGTAAATTTAAATATATGGGAGGGCTTAAAATGCCGGTAAATAAGGAAGAATTATTCAAAAAACTATCTGATGCAGTTGTGGACATGAACGAGGATGAGACTGTAAGTTTAGCAAAGCAAATTGTAGCAGAGAAAGTGGATGCCTATGAAGCTGTTGAAAAAGGTCTTTCTGATGGCATGGATCGGGCGGGAAAGTTGTTTGAGGAAGAAGAGTATTTTATTCCTGAGTTGCTCTTATGCTCGGACGCTATGTATGCCGGACTTGAGATATTAAAAGAGCATATCAAAGCAGCAGAAGAAGGTGAAAAACGTAAAGTAGTCATTGGGGTTGTAGAAGGCGACACCCATGATATTGGTAAGAATCTGGTAAAAATCATGTTAGAGACTTCAGGCTTTGAGGTTTTCGATTTAGGGAGAGATATTCCACCGGCAGCTTTTGTAGAGAAAGCTAAGGAAGTTAATGCTGATATCATTGCTTTGGCGACATTGATGACTACCACCATGGAGGCAATGGCCGCAGTTGTACAGATTTTGCAAGAGCAGAATATCAAGGATAGCTATAAAGTGATTATTGGTGGCGGACCAATTTCGCAGAGTTTTGCTGATAAAATCGGGGCTGATGGCTATGCTGTCAATGCTGCCGATGCAGTGCGGCTTTCCCGGCGGCTTTTGGGAGTGGCAGGATAAGACAAAACATAATAGACAGATGGGGGTTTAGACATGAGTGTGGTTCAAATAAAGGAACAGTTAACCTCGTTGGAACGGGTAGGTTTGGCCCTACAGTCTAAAGAAACCGACAGAATTCCGGTGACGCCGCTATTTTGCGGCGCTTCTCACCGCGTACTGGGAATTACCTATGACAAGTGGTCAACAGATGCTGAGCTAGCAACCAAAAGCTTACTGGCGTCACAGGAAATCATTGGGTTTGATGCCTTTGTCACGTTAGTTGATTTGTCTGTTGAGGCAGCGGATTTTGGTCAGGAAATTATTTATCCTAAGAACAGTACTGCCTATCCCAATTTTAACAATCAGTTCATTGCTAATGCCAAAGAATATAGTAAAATTGAATATGTTAATCCCCGCAAAACCAAACGCATGAAATCAGTTATTGATATCTGCGCCGGGCTTGCCAAAGCCAAAGGGAATGAAGTAGCTATTCTTGGCTTTCTTTATGGCCCGCTTGGTGTTTTGTCCCAAATTCGGGGCCATAAAGAATTATTTAAGGATTTGATTCGCCACCCGCAAGAGGTATTACAGGCAGTGGAAATCATCACCCAAGTACTTATAGAATATGCCAAAGCCCAAATTGAAGCTGGCGCACATTCGGTTTGCATTGATCCTTTGTACTCCTCGCCGACAATTCTCAGCAAAAAACAATGGGAAACCTTTGAGGGACCATTCATTGAGCGGATTGCCAACGCCATTCGTGAAGCTGGCGGTATAGTTACTGTACATAATTGCGGTAATGGGGTATATTTTGAAGAAGTTATCAAATGGGCGAATCCGGTTGCTATTTCGGTAGCCTATCCGGCCTACGGCTGCAAGACCTGGGAAGAACATGCCGAAAAATGGGGTAAGAAAGTAGTAACAATTGGTTATTCTCATCCTGCCAATACCGGTTTGGTCATGACCAGAGAGGAAATATTAGCAGACTGCCGTAGCCAAATTGAGCTTTTCCGGAACAAGGGTGCTGGTTTTATCTTGTCTACTGGCTGCGAGTTTCCACCAAACGGCAACTTGCTGAGCGCGGTGGCTATGGTAGACGCCGGTAAACTCTATGGCACCAATGGAAAGTAGATAAGTGAATAAAATCAGTTGATTAGTATTGACTAAAGGCTGGAGATCCCTGGATTTGGGATACTCCGGCCTTACGTTTTTCCTGAAATGCAGATAGTTCCAAGCAGGAAAAATGGCTACCAATAGTAAAAACATATAAGTATTAGTAGAGTAAGTTCGAAGTATGGTGGTGGGTTTGTGCAACAGGCAACCAGAATAATTTCACTGCGGCGGTTATTTTTTCTTTACGTGCTCATTGGCTTGACTGGTTTTGGGGCAACGCTTGCCGCCGAAACAAGAAAGCGGTTGGTTCAAAATGAACCGTGGCTTAAAGAAGAGGATTTTGTTAATGGTCTGTCTTTGGCACAATTATTGCCTGGTGCGACGTTTGTGAATCTTGCTATATATGTAGGCTACAGGTTACGAGGGATGACTGGCGCGTTAACAAGTTTTTTAGCTATTTTACTTATGCCGTTTACATTAATGCTGTTTTTGGCACATATCTATTTTTCGTATCATTCGGTGGAAATAGTTAGTAGCTTATTTAAAGGCACTATTGTTGTGATTGTTGGAGTTATTGCGAATGCTGTGATTGAATTGAGTCGTGTTACAGTCCGCGATAAGGCGGCTGGTATGATTGCTATGCTTGCGTCAGGATTGATGCTTTATGTTAGAAATCCGTTTGCAGTGTTGCTGGTCGCCGCCATTGCCGGAGTCTTGCTGTATTATCGTTTTTTTCAAAAACAAAGTAAGCTTCTAGCGGAAACGTCACAGATGGAAAAAAGAGATAACGTTTATTGCGGCAGCCGAGTGTGGCTACTAGCTGGTTTTGGAGCAATAACGGCAATCAGTATACAACTGGCGCCTCTTCCTGCTGTTCTTACAAAATTGTGGTGGGTTTTTTTCGAATGGGCGCAGTTTTATTTGGCGGTGGGTTAGCCATGATCCCAGTAATTCAACAAGAAATAGTTGATTATTACGGTTGGCTGAACTTAGAAGAATTTGCCGTTGGGATTGCGCTCAGCCAGGTCACACCCGGTCCTGTCTTGATTATAGCAGCCTTTATTGGCTATAAAGTGGCTGCTGTCAGCGGCGCTATTGCGGCGACACTGGGCATATTTTCTCCTTCGCTACTTTTGGTTATGAGTACTGCTGAAATCCACCAAAGAATCAGAAATAACAGTTGGATAAAAGCCGCGCTCCAAGGCATATCTGCTTCCTTTACCGGGATGATGGTAGTTATGATTTGGGGTTTAGGCAGGTATGCATTGACCGATCTACCCTCTTTTGTGGTGGCAATATTCGTTTTTTGTGTGTTGCGGTTTGGCAGGTTGAACATTATTACGGCCATTATTGCAGGAACGATACTGTACTGGATGTTTATTTGACAACTCTGAGACATAGCTTCAGGTAGGCGGTTCCCTCCACATGAAGCTATGTCTCTTTTTTATTATGCGTATTTTTGTAGCCCAAAATAGTACATTTGTCTAGTGGACAAGTATAGAATTTTAGAATAAAATGGTGATAGATAGCTTATTATGTTGAAAAACGGTAGAGAAAAGAGGGCTGATTTTATTATGAAAAGTATCCAGACCAAATTAACAGTTATCATTCTATTAATTTTTATTGTGGCCATGGGAACCCTGGGCGGACTAAATTATTGGAAGGCGCGACAAATGCTTTCTGATAGTCTTGTTAAGGAAATTGCTACATTGGCGACTGTTTCAGCCGGTGATGTCAATGACTGGATTGAGGGACGTAAGCTTGAAGTGGCAGGAATTGCATTAGCGCCTGTTCTTCAGACAGGGATTTCGGAAAACATAGGACCTTTCCTAATGCAAGCAGCCAAGAATAACGGCCGTTATGAAACCTTTGGCTATATTGCTCCTACAGGTATTGCACTTGATTCAAGTGGTGTAAGTGTCAATCTCGGTGCCCGCGAGTATTTTAAAAAAGCAATGAAAGGCGAAGCTGCTGTTTCCGACCCGGTGGTATCCCCGGCAACTGGGGGACTTGTAGCGGTTGTTGCTGTTCCTGTTAAGTTGGACGGTAAGGTAACAGGTGTGTTTTTCGCTAGCATTAGTCTGGACGAAATCTCCCAAAAGACAGGGGAAGTGAAGATTGGCAAAACCGGATATGCCTATATGCTCAAAAGCGATGGACTAACTATTGCCAATCCTAATAAAGAACTTGTGATGAAGGATAATCCTCTCAAGAACGATAAACTACCACCAGCATTGCGGCAAACTGCTGAGCGGATGGTAAAGGGTGAAGCGGGAACAACAACCTACGAATATAATGGTGTGGAAAAAATGGTGGGATTTGCTCCTGTCAAAAGTACCGGGTGGTCGTTGGCTGTGAGCGTGCCACTCTCGGAAGCGACCGGAGATTTAGTAGATTTGAAGTGGATTTCATTAATGACAATACTTATTGTATTAGTCATTGCCGCATTAATCATCGCTTGGGTTGCCCGGCAAATTGCCAAGCCGATTATTGTTTTGGAAGACGCGGCCAACAAAATCGCGGGTGGCGATTTGTCTTTGGCTAATTTGGGCATCAATTCCAATGATGAAATCGGACGTCTGGCTAAAAGCTTTGAACAAATGACTCAAAATGTGCGGGGTTTAATCAAACAAATTCATTCTGATGCCGAACAGTTGGCCGCTTCCAGTGAAGAACTCACTGCCAGTGCCGAACAATCGGCGCAAGCAGCTAACCAGGTAGCTATTTCCATGACTGAGGTTGCTGATGGAGCCAATGCACAACTGGCAGCAGCAACTGACACATCTGCAGTAGTGGAAGAACTATCGGCAGGAATTGAGCAAATAGCCGCCAATGCCAACTTGGTTTCCGGCCAGTCCGAACAGGCGGCAGGCAAAGCCAAAGACGGCGGTGCAGCGGTGGACAAAGCAGTTAGTCAAATGAGCCAGATTGAAAACACGGTTAACATGTCAGCGCAAGTAGTGGCTAAATTGGGTGAACGATCCAAAGAAATCGGCCAGATTGTCGATGCCATTTCCGGTATCGCCGGGCAAACCAACCTGCTGGCGCTCAATGCCGCGATTGAAGCGGCGCGGGCGGGGGAACAGGGGCGAGGCTTTGCGGTTGTAGCGGACGAAGTACGCAGACTGGCCGAGCAATCGGATGAAGCGGCCAAGAAAATAGCTTCTTTGATTGGCGAAATCCAGACAGATACCGATATAGCAGTGGAAGCGATGAACAACGGGACGCGGGAAGTGAAAATCGGCGCAGAGGTAGTCAATGCGGCGGGAATTTCGTTCCGGGAAATTGCCAATTTGGTAACGGAAGTATCGGATCAGGTCAAGCAGATGTCGGCAGCCATTCAGCAGATGGCGACTGGCAGTCAGCAAATCGTCGGATCAGTCAAGAAGATTGACGAACTTAGCAAGAAATCCGCTGGCGAGGCGCAGAGTGTGTCAGCTGCAACGGAAGAACAACTGGCTTCGATGGAGGAAATTTCCTCATCCAGTCGGGCGCTGGCAACGCTGGCGCAGGACTTGCAAATGGCTGTCGCCAAGTTTCGTATATAGCTGCCGAACCCGATAGAAGCTTGTATATTAGGAAAAGCTATATATTCCGCAGTAAAGAAGTTTGCAGGCGCAGGTAGGTGATGCATTGACAACGCTTCACCACTAGCGTTTAACTTCCGCTTTTGCCAATGCACCATCTACCTGCAAAAATCTTTAACACGTTGTATATAGCTTGCTTAGTAAATAAATAAAGTAACTGTGCTGAAATGATTAAAAGATAGTACTTTTGGACAGTAGACAAAAGGGATAATTTCGTTGATAATAATAAAAAGTTAAATTTACTAAATAACATAAATAGAGTAATCACAAAAGTTAGGTTGATTAGTGCAGACTGAAGGCCATACTTATTCCTTGGAATAAGTATGGCCTTTCTCTATTTCTAAACAGCCATCAGGGAGGTGATTTTAGTGGCGCAAGCAGAGAAAATCATTATAAAAGTCCAGGGTATGGCTTGCAATGGTTGTAGAAGCAAAGTGGAAAGAGCCCTGCAAGCAATTGCCGGAGTTACGCATGCCAGTGTGGATTTAGCAAAGAAAGAGGCAGTTGTAACAGGCAGTGTTGGCCAGGACGAATTACTCAGAGTAGTAACAGAACTTGGTTTTGAAGCAAGTATCTAAACTTGACTGCGGCAGGCGGTACATCAGTTTACAAGGAGAAGAGAGCGAAATGAAATTTAAAAAAAGAAAACCGTTGGTGTATGGCGCTGCGCTGGCTTTTGCCTTTTCCTTTTCTACAGTGGATATAGTTTTGGCGGAGGAAGTTAATTCAACAGCACAAACCGAAAAGGCACAGGAAGCAAATGCAAGTACAACGGAAAACAGTAAACAGCCGGCGTCTGCCGCACAGCAGCCTGAAGAGGTTCCGGTAGCGGAAATCGAGGTTAAAGAGACTAAAGCAGAAGAGGAAAAACTGAGTATTGGCCAGCAGGCTGATGCCGAAGGGGTCAATAATTATGTAGTGACCCATACCTCAACAGGCAGTAAAACCGATATTGCTACCAAGGATTTGCCTCAGACCATATCGGTAGTGGGTCAAAAGGTGATGGAGGAGCAGCGTCCCAAGACGGTTGAGCAGGCGCTTAGTAATGTGGCTGGTATCAGCAATGGCGGCGGTATTATGAATCCGTATGCTAATTTGCTGCCAATGTTTAATATTCGTGGTTTTCGGGCTAATTATTTCTATGTTGACGGCTTATATGACAACAGCTCTACAGCTACCGGATGGCTTGGAAATCTGGACAGAATTGAAGTCCTAAAAGGGCCGACTTCAGTGCTTTATGGCAATAACACGCCAAGTGGTATTATTAACTATATCACTAAGAAACCGTTGCCTTATGAGTCATATACTATCGGTCAGGAATTTGGTTCATGGGGTACGAGAACAACAGATTTAGACATGTCGATTCCGTTGACAACAGATAAAAAATGGCTGTCGCGGACAATTATTGAGACAGATGATACAGCAGCTTTTCAAGCAGGAGTTAACAATAAGCATTTTAATGGCAGTGTAATCGTACAAGGCCAGCCGCAGGATGATACTAAATATACTTTTGCGGCCTCCTATAATCATTATGATGTGGCTGGCGGTTATATCGGTTCATTGCCTACTACTGGGACGATTGCTCCGCCTTATGGTATCGTGCCTTATGATGCAAACTACTATAATCCCAATGTCAGGTCAACCTTCATTGGGCGTAGTATCTCTGGTAGGGTTGATCATAAGCTGAATGATATTTGGTCAGTTAGTTCCGCGCTGCGTTACAGTGAGTCGGACTATCATCAGAAATACGTGGGGGCCGAATCTTTTACAGATAACACGTATACCAAAGTTACCCAGGATTATATTCATGCGTTTAGAAAAACAAATACGCTGTCCTGGGATACTACCGGCAATGCCAAGTTCAAAGCCTGGGGACTTAATCATAATCTGGTGCTTGGCTATGAATGGTCTCGCTATAAATTGGCTTGGCCTTATTCGACCCATATATGGGACTATTCCAGTGTAGATGTGACTAATCCCATATGGATAGATTCGCCGGCAACCGATCCGACCAGCACATCTTCAAGCTATTCCCTGTACAGACATGGCGTATATTTGTCTGATACGTTGGAATTGTCACCCAAGCTGAAGGCTACTGCGGGCATTGGTCATGCGTCTTATTCCTATTCAACTGGAACAGAAAGCTCGGGCACAACCTGGCGGCTAGGGACAACCTATGAAGCTTCGCCGGGAGTTACCTTGTTTGCCGGTTATTCAACTGCATTTGAGCCAAATTCGGCGCAAACAGTTACAGGTACGCTCTTGAACTTTTCTCCAAGAACCGGCAATCAACTGGAAGGCGGTGTAAAGGTGGATATAGGCAACAAGGCCAGTGCAACCTTGTCCGCGTATAAGATTAAGTACAATGATATATTGTATAATTTGGGCACCAATAGCAATCCCGACTATCAGTTGATTGGCGAGCAAACCAGCAAAGGTTTTGAACTGGATGTGAATTATGTGATTAAACCAGGCTGGAATTTGTTGGCTGTCTATGGTAAAAATAATGCACAAATTACGAATGATAAAAATACATCCTTGATTGGCAAATCGTTAACAGGTGTACCTGGTCACACCTTTAGACTCTGGACTACTTATGAAATTCAGGACGGTCCCCAGAAAGGACTGGTTTTTGGCGGCGGGGTAACCTATGTTGGCAATCGCGCCTTCAACAGCACGAATACGCTATGGTTGGGGAAATATAGTACCATTGATGGACTTATCTATTATAAAACCAAAGATTGGCGTTATTCCCTTAATATGTACAATTTGACAGATCAGCATTATTGGGTTGATGCAACAGGTGTCAGCGTTTATGCCGGTCAGCCGCGCAGCTTTATCTTCCGCATGGAAAAAACATTTTCTTAACGCAAGTGCAAATTAAAACCCATAGTATTCATGTAAAGGGGAGGAGAACAAGTTGAAGATAACGCAATCCTATAGTAAGGCAGCAGGGAGTTCCTTAGCTGTTCACGGGGTGGTGCTTGGGTTAGTGTTCTTACTCCCTGCTGTTCCGTTATCGCCTATTGCTGCGCCTGTTCCAATTGAAGTTGAGTTTGCAGCAACTGCTACAGAAAGTAAAGCCGCTTACTTGCAGGAAGTCAGTTCCCCTACTGTCGCTCTGCGGCCGCTGGAGCAAAGCATTGCGCTAGCCAAGGAATTTCCCCAGAAGCCGGCTCCGCTTGCTTTCGCACATAAGCAGACAGGAGAGCAATCGCCTGCGGTTGCAGTGGCAAGTGATGAAGCCCAGGCGGTTGCAGCTGCTGGCAGCCAAGCGGCGGTAGGAGATAAGACTGGTGAACAAATTGAGAAACCCGTGATCCGAATTCCGGCCAGGTATCTTGCCGGCTCATACCCCGCGTATCCACATAAGGCGCTAAAGGCAGGGCAGGAAGGTGTGGTTGTATTGCAAGTCCTGGTTGATGTGGATGGTTCAGCGGCAGCTGTAACGGTTCGGCAAAGCAGTGGCTATGTTTTGCTTGATGAAGCCGCAACACAGTCAGTGCGAAACTGGAGCTTTGTTCCTGCCTGCCGGTGTGAAACTCCGGTGGAAAGCTATTTTGACGTGCGGGTAAAATTTAGTCTGGCCGAGGCGCAGACTGTAATATAAGGAGGCAAGCAGTTATGGTAGAGTTCATTACAAAAGGCGGCTGGATTATGCTGCCGCTGGCGCTGTGCTCGCTGTTGTCAGTTACGATTATCATAGAGCGGCTGGTATTTTTTCGGCGTGTACATGCAGCCGGACAAGCAGATAAAGTACTAAATTTACTTAATCAAGGGCAGGTTACGGAAGCGCTTGCTGTTGTTAAAGGTGCAAAAGCACCGTTGGTGCGGGTTTTGGTGGCAGGAATGATTCAGCGTTATAATTCGACCAAGGCAATGGAGGCGGCAGGCATTGCGGAAGTTGCTGCTATGAAACGGGGCTTGCCGGTGCTTGATACCATTATTACGTTGTCACCATTACTGGGGCTGTTGGGAACGATTATTGGCATGATTAGTTCATTTCAACTAATGAGCGTAGGTGGCATGGGACAGCCGCATGCAGTTACCGGTGGCGTGGCCGAGGCCTTAATTGCTACCGCTACCGGTATTACGGTAGCGGTAATAACGCTTATTCCGTATAATTATTTTCTCGCACGCATCGAGCGAGAAACAGAAGTTATTGAACAATACGCCACAAAACTGGAAATAACGCTGGATACACTGCCACAGAGAGGTGACAGGCATGAAGATACCAAGAAGTACGCCTAAGAAGGCCAGAGTTGAAATTATTCCAATGATTGACACAATGTTTTTTTTACTGGTGTTTTTCATGGTGGCCACCTTGTCAATGACCACGCAGAACAGTTTGCCGGTTAATCTTCCTCATGCCAGTGGTGTACAGAGTGATAAACAACAAGTATTCACACTGTCACTGACCAAAGAGGATAAGCTTTTTTACGATAAGGAAGAAATCTTTTCGCCAGCTGATGCAGCACGACGTCTTGAACAACAAGGTAAGGAAAATAAACGAACCTCAGTGATTATCAACGCTGATCGCAGTGTGGAGCATGGCCGGGTCATTGAACTTATGGATGCGGTTCGGCAAGCTGGTATAACCAAAATTGCCGTAGCAGTCAATCCTTCTTAGGTCAGGATAGATGCTAGCTATATATTCTGCAGTAAAGAAGTTTGCCAACATACCACCTACCTGCAAAAGTCTTTAACACGTTATATGTAGGTAAGAATTTCTAGGAAGGATGACTGTTTCATGCAAAAATTTGGTGCCAGCTTTTTAAAAGGAATATGGAAACTTTCCCAAGGATACTGGCATTCAGAGGAAAAGTGGTACGCCCGAATGCTGCTGAGTAGTATTGTTGGTTTACAGCTTCTTGATGTGTTTGTCCTGGTGAAGTACAATACTTGGCAAAATACCTTTTATAATACGATACAAAATCTAGATAAAACCGGTTTTCTAACTTATTTAGGCTACTGGCCGGTATTTACAGTAGTCTTTCTCGTTATTGAGATATATAAGCTTTATTTGTTGCAACTGTTAGAAATCAAATGGCGCAGTTGGCTGACAGACCATTATCTTACAGACTGGCTGCAAAAACGTACTTATTATTTGCTGCAGATAGTTGATACCAGCGCAGATAATCCTGACCAGCGAATTAGTGAGGATTTACGGTTATTTGTTTCCTCAACACTGAATCTGTCTCTCGGCTTTTTAAGAGCGGTCGTCTCATTGTGTTCCTTTGTCGTTATTTTGTGGAATTTATCCGGATCAATGGAGATTTCTTTTGGGGAGCAACAATTTAGTATCCCCGGCTATATGGTGTGGATAGGTATCGTTTATGCCTTTGCCGGTTCGTTTTTAACCGCAATCGTGGGCAATTCTCTGGTCGGACTCGATTATGCCAAACAGCGATATGAAGCCGATTTTCGTTTTAGCATGATCCGTCTGCGTGAAAACAGTGAGGGTGTTGCCTTTTATCATGGAGAGCAGCGGGAACAAACTAATTTTAATCATTATTTTACTAAGATTATTGACAATTTCCGCGGGATTATGGCATGTCAAAAAAAACTTTCCTGGGTAACCTTATTGCATTGGCGGCTTACGTTCATATTTCCCTATCTTGTTTGTGCACCCCATCTTTTTAGCGGACAAATGCAATTGGGGGGTCTTATGCAGACGGCTAGCGCTTTTACACAAGTGGAATTGGCGCTATCGTTTTTTATCAGAAATTATTTTTCACTGACAGATGCATCGCTGGCGCAATTGCAGGCGGTGGTCAACAGGCTAACTAACTTTATTGATACTATGAACCGGATACAGGACTCTGCAGAAACGAAGTCCATTGAAATAATTCATACTTCAGATTCGGCATTTTTGGTAACCGGACTTAATGTGGCATTGCCAAACGGTGAAATAATACTAAAAAATTTAGAATTGCAGATTCAGACAGGGGATAAATTACTGATCACTGGTGCATCAGGTACCGGAAAAAGCACATTAATAAAGGCATTGGCAGGTATTTGGCCTTTCGGACAGGGGAATATCTGTATCCCTCAGAACCAGAGCCTGGTATTTTTGCCGCAAAAGCCATATTTGCCATTAGGTACTTTGCGCGCTGTTATTTTATATCCTTGTGCGGCAGATTCGGCTACTGATGAAACGATACGTAAAATTATGACTATGTGCAAACTGGGACATTTGACAGACAAATTGGAGCAAGCAGAAAATTGGTCGCAAATACTCTCTCTGGGCGAACAGCAACGTGTTGCTTTTGCACGGGCCATATTACAGCGTCCGGAGTGGTTGTTTCTGGATGAAGCGACATCGGCGCTGGATGAACCGACAGAAAAGGTCATGTATCATTTATTACAAGAGCAATTGCCAAAATCGACAGTGATTAGTGTCGGTCATCGCAGTACGTTAATTGAGTATCATAAAATGAAACTAAGTATCGAAAAGGCAGGTGCCTGGAAGCTGGCTGCATGATCAAAAGCCATTTCTAAATAAAGTAGTAGAGGTAGACAAATTGCTGCAAAATCATTGAAATTTTTCCTAATAAAATGTATAATTTAACAGAACTAGGTTGATCAGATGACTGAAGGCCAAGCGGGAGTAGTATCCGTTTGCTTTCAGTCTTTTTATTTTTAAAAAGAGGGTGTAAATATGAGTGATAAGACAAAGTTTGGTTTCCAGACAAAATGTATTCATACAGGTAATGCTATTGACAAAGAAACCGGAGCCATAAGACGGCCGCTTACTATGGCTAATAGCTATCGGCTGCCTGAGGATGCCTCAACAATGAATTGGAGTGATCCAAATCAACTGGTTTATACGCGAAATACATCAGCCAACCAGATGTATCTGCAAGAAAAATTGGCTGCACTGGAAGGCGGTGAGGACTGCGTAGTTTTAGCCAGCGGTGTTTCGGCATTAGCCGGTGTATTTTTTACCTTTTTGGAAAAAGATGCCCATATTATTTGTTCCAACGTTTCCTACATCGCTGTATACAGACTGTTAAAAGAGTATTTTCCTGATAAATACGGAGTAGAAACAAGCCTTGTAGATACCGCAAATTTGCAGGAAATAAAAGCGGCATTACGCCCTAACACCAAAATTATTCATATTGAAACACCTGGTAATCCGACTACCAGAGTAAGTGACATTGCCGAGATCGCCAAACTTGCTCATTCTGTCGGCGCTTTACTTACCGTTGATAGCACGTTTGCATCGCCTTTTTTACAGCATCCCCTTGTACTGGGCGCTGATTTAGTAATACACAGTTTGACGAAATACATCAATGGCCACGGCGATGCTATGGGCGGAGCTGTCATTGGGCAGAGAGAACTTATTGATAAAATCAAAGGGCAAGCTATGGTCAATCTGGGGGGCGTTATCAGTCCGTTTAATGCTTGGCTCATCATGCGGGGCGTGGTAACCTTGCCCTTGCGCATGAAACAGCATAGCGAGAGTGCCTTGGAAATAGCTCAGTTTCTCGAGTCGCATCCGGCAGTAGAATTTGTTGCCTATCCAGGCCTCACAAGTCACCCGCAGCATGAAATTGCCAAAAAGCAGATGACAATGTTCTCAGGAGTTATGGCGTTCGGGCTAAAAGCAGATGTCGATACTCACAACAAATTTGTGAATTCTCTCGAACTAATTGTTCCTGCTGTTTCTATTGGTCATGATGAGAGCTTGATCGTTTATGTCGGACCGAATGATGAAAGAAATCATTTTTATCCGGATGAGTTTAAAAATGGGCATCTCCGATTTAGCGTGGGTCTGGAAGCGGCTGAAGATATTATTAATGATTTGAAGCAGGCCTTTAAAAAATGTAGACTATAGGATGATAATGATAAGTAGGGCAACATTTAATAAATCAGGGGGACTGTCTCAATTTAATTATTGAGACAGTCCCCCTGATTGCGATTGCGGAGTAGCTAGCAGCTTAATAGTGGCGTATTTCACCGCTGCTTTTCGAGAAACCATTCTATTAGTTGCCTGGCGATGCTTCCTTGTGGTGGAATTTTGGGTAAGGTAGCTGCTGAAAACCAATCGGCAGCTACGATCTCGTCATTATCAATGATTATATCTCCACCCGCATACTGAGCGGTAAAAGCAATCATCAGTGAGTCAGGAAACGGCCAGGGTTGATTGCCAAAATACTCAATGTTGTCTACTGCAATGCCAACCTCTTCCTGCAGTTCTCGCCGTACACAGTTTTCCAATGTTTCTCCCGGTTCAACAAAACCGGCGATAACACTATAACGGCCAGGGGGAAATCTGCTGGAACGTGCCAAGAGAATCTCATTTCCCTTAATCACTGCTACGATAATAGCAGGTGAAATGCGGGGATAGACGGTATGGCCACAAGCGGGGCAATGTACAGCAAGCTCCTGTGGTTGCCGCATTGCCTGCGTAACCGTGCCGCAGCAACCGCAAAATTTATTGGTTTTCAACCAGTTTATAATGTGAAAGGAGCGATAGGTCATTTCAAAACAGTCTTCTGAGAAATGGCCAGATAATTGACGTATTTTTTTAAAGGAAAAGCCTGTAAACAGGTTTTTGTCACATAAATTTGCGGCATAATAGGTAGTGCCATTTAATGAACTGCTGTATTGTACAGTAGTCGGTTTAATATTTAGTAGGCTAATATCATGCATGGAGGGAATGCGGATAATGTTATCCTGTTCTTTCACCAAAAGTTCATCAGCATAAAATAATAATAAGAGGGAATGCTCAGAGCTATTATCAGCTGTAGTAGTACCAAATTCACAGTCCATGGGTTAACCACCTTTACTATATAATTTGGCATTCGATAGGCAATCTATCATTAATTATACAGGATAGATTGAGTTTTGGGCAATGGATGGTTGGATAATAAAAAAAGAAGAGCCAATAGCTGCGAATGTGTAACAAGTCACAACTATTAGCCCAATAGATTGATTAGAGATTATTTCAATTTGCCACCTTCGACGACGATTTCTTCCGGGTTGATAGATTCGCTATATGCTGGCTTTAATGTTTCGTTATACGCTTTGTGGATGAAGTTTTCTTTACCGAGGGTGTCTAACTCAGTGTTAATCCAGTCCAACAGTTCTTTATTTCCTTTTTTGACTGCAGGTGCGATAGTATCAAGACTGCCCAAGGTTGGAATGCCAACGTTAAAGCCTGTATTTTCCTTGGCCCAAGCGAATAATAAAGTGTTGTCATGAGCTAATGCTACACCACGCTTATCTTTTAAGGCTTCAAATGCTTCGGTATTTTGGTCAAATTTTAATAATTCAATGTCAGGATGATTTTTTGTGAAATAGGTTTCAGCCGTGGTACCTTTGTTGACAATTAACTTTTTATCTTTTAACTGATCAACAGAAGTAATCGGAGTACCGGCAGGAGATACTACCCCAAGGGCAACTTTCATATACGGATTGGCAAAATCAACTTTTTGTTTTCTTTCGTCAGTTACGGTAAAGTTGGCTAAAATGATGTCAACTTTGTTTGACTGCAAAAACTCAACCCGGCTGGCAGCTTCAACCAATACAAACTCGACCTTGGATTCATCACCTAGCAAATCTTTGGCAAGGCGTTTCGCAATATAGACATCAAACCCTTGGTTTTTACCGTTGGCATCAACAAAGCCAAAGGGAGGCTTGTCGCTGAATACCCCAATCTTTATTTTGCCGCGGTCTTTAATTTCCTGAATGCTGCTCTTGCTGGATTTAGCATCCTGCTTGGTATCGGTTTTCGTAGCTGTGGAACCGCAACCGGCTAATACCCCCACTAAAAATAAGGTACTGAGAACTAAGGCAAAAATCTTTTTACTGTTCATGATCCATCTCTCCTTTTATTGATTTTTAAAACTGGAATATATTTAAGAATTGCTGAGCACGCTCTGTCTGGGGATTGGCAAAAAATTCTGCCGGTTTGGCAATTTCGCAGATGTTTCCGGCGTCGATAAAAACGATTCGATCAGCAACGGCTTGGGCGAAGCCCATTTCGTGGGTTACAATTACCATGGTCATTCCCTGCTTAGCCAGGCCTAAGATAACATCTAGTACCTCGCGTACCATTTCAGGATCAAGAGCAGCCGTAACCTCATCAAACAGCATAATTTCGGGATTCATACATAAGGCGCGTACAATCGCAATTCGTTGTTTCTGTCCACCGGAAAGCTCTCGGGGGTAGGCATCTTTACGGTTAAGTAGCCCCACTCGTTCCAGTAGTTGCTGTGCCTGTTCAAGCACCTCCTTTTTGGGCCTTTTTTGTACCTGTAAAGGTCCCAGAAGAATATTTTCTATAACCGACATATGAGGAAATAGGTCATAATTTTGGAATACCATGCCAATTTTCTGACGATATTCCTGCCAATGTACATTTTTCCCGGTAAGATTTTTGCCGGCAAACCTGATCTCACCTCCCTGAATGGCTTCAAGACCATTCAGACAGCGCAGCAATGTGCTTTTGCCGCAGCCTGAGGGGCCTAAAATAACAACAACTTCTCCTTTATGAATGGTAAGATTAATATCATTAAGCACTGTTGTAGTGCCATAGTCCTTACGCAATCCCTGTATTTCAAGCAGCACTTGGTCTTTTGTTGTACTAATAATAAACGCCTCCTTAGCTCTCCCATTTAGCTTCAAGTTTTTTCGATAATTTTGATAGTGGATAACAGATTATGAAATAGAGGATAAATATAAACCCATAGATCCAAAAGGACGAGGTAGGCTCTTTCAAAATGGAACGTTCGATAATCTGCTGACCAACCTTCACAACATCAATGACACCAATCATAACGACAAGCGAAGTGGTTTTGACCATTCTTGTTGACAAATTGATAGCACCTGGCAGCATACGGCGTGTGGCTTGCGGGAGCAAGACAAAGCGGTAAAGCTGCCAAAAGTTGAGGCCGAGCGCTTTGCCTGATTCTATTTGATGTTTGGGTAAGGACTCTAATGCGCCTCTAACAATATCACCCATTTCTGCCGCGCCCCAGAGACTAAATACAATGACAGCAACTAGTTCGCCCTCTAAATGGATGTCAAATATACCGGGTACGCCAAAATAAACGAAAAACAGCCAAACAAGAATGGGGATAATTCGAAATAGTTCAAGATAAAAACGGCAAATAAAACGTAATACTCTTGATTTGGATGTCCTGACCAAGCCTACGATAATACCCAGCAAGGAGCCAAGGATGATTGCTATCAAAGCAATTCGGGCTGTTATCAATAACCCGCCCATCAATCGCAGGAGGTTACTTCCTTCGGTAAGAACGCTAATTCCCGAATTCAGCATAGCGCACCTTCCTTTCCAGCCAGGTCAAAAAGAACGATACCGGCAGAAGCAGGATAAGATAGGCTATTACCAGCATTAACAAGGCTTCAAACGTTTGATAGTACATTCCGATTAAATCTTGTGTTACATGCATAAGGTCTGGGATGGCAATGGCACCTACAATTGAAGTCTCTTTTAATAGAAAGATACAATTTGCACCTAACGAGGGCAGTGTTACCGAAAATGCTTGAGGTAGAATAACATAGCGAATTAATTGCAGATTAGAAAGGCCGATGCTAAGGCCTGATTCAATTTGGGATTTGCTTACCGATTCGACACCACCGCGAAATGCTTCGGCCATATAGCTGCCACCCAAAAAAGCTAATCCAACGATGGCGCATGTTTGTTCACTCAGGACTATGCCTAATTTGGTAAGACCATAATATAAAAAGAATAGCTGAATAAGCAGCGGTGTATTGCGCGAAAGCTCTATGTAGCCTCGAACCAATGGTGCTAAGCCTTTTGTTTTATAATATAAGACAATACTACACAGTAAGCCGATAACCAAAGAGGATAATATTCCCCATAGAGCAAGCTTTAGTGTAAGCCAGGCCGCTTTTTCATATAACGGCAAAGCGGTGATTACAAATTCCCAATTAATACCCACAGATATATCACTCTTTTCGTGTAAGATACTAGCTAACCAATAATGTAAATGCATGCAAAAAAAGGCCAAGTTTCTATTAAGAAACTTTGGCCTTCAGTCTTTCTGATCGGCGTGTACTATATAATTTACTTGAGTATACATTAAGTGAAAGTACGTGTCAAGAGGATTTTAAGGAGGTAAAGTTTTATATTACGGACGTTGATTTTTCAGTGCAGACGCTGCAGCATCACGGACGTTTACGGCCGATGAAGAGCAACTTGTTTCAACCCCAACTATTTGACAACGAAAACAGGACATTTGGAGTTACGGATGACGTAGGTGCTAACACTTCCCAAGAGTAATCCTGAAATAGTTCCTAACCCCCGACTACCGATAACGATGATATCAAAGTTGTGCTGTTTCGCAAATTCTGTAATAGCAATGCGTGGTTCGCCAAGTTCATTGTGGGTTTGAACTCGAATGCCATCAGGAACATATTTTAGAGCTTCTGCAATTATCGCTTTAGCAAAATTCTCGGAATCCTTATATGAGTATACTGGAATTGTAGATCCTGTAACTTGATCATATAAGGGTAATTGCTGCGACAAAACAGATACATAAAGAATGCAGATTTCGGCATCAAACAAACGAGCTATTGCGACTGCGTGTGACAATGCGTCAAACGAACTTTTAGAACCATCAATAGGTACCAGGATTTTCTTATACATTACTTCCATACTTAACAACTCCCTTTCCAATATAATTACTAAGTATAATTACCCCTTTATTAGCATCATAACTGATTTTGACAATTTGGTCTAGCACTACATAACTGACATTTTTTGTTAGGAAATTTAAATATGGTTATTTATAAACAAAAGGCGGTTGACACAAATTGGTTGACGGTCTAAAATATAGAAAAGACGCTAAGTACTAAAAATGTTTGTTGACTGGAAATAATCCAGAGGCAGATTTTTTCCCTTGTGGATAAAATCTACCTCTGTTTTTATTTAAATATGTAATCAAAGCTAAAGGAGTGATTATTTTGAAACTTGTTGCATTAGTGGGCAGTCCGAGAAAAGGCGGAAATACTGATACTTTGCTGCAAAAGGTGGCTGAGGGTTTTTCGTCGCAGGGCGGCGAAACGCAAACCTTTTACTTAAATGACCTTAACCTACGCGGTTGTCAGGCGTGTTATGCGTGCAAGAAGACAGGCCAATGTGTCGTCAAGGATGATACTGCCGAAATTTTCAAGGCCATTAACGCGGCAGATGCCGTGGTCATTGGTTCGCCAATATATTTCGGGAGGTTTACAGCGCAGCTGGCACTGGTTATGGATCGATTGTTTGCTTATCTGAAACCGGATTTCAGCAGTAGTCTTGCTCCTGGCAAAAAATATGGGTTGGTGTTTGCTCAAAATCAACCAGATCCAAAGCTTTATGCTGGTTGCATTGATGGTGTCGCTCAGGTGCTTGGCCGCGTAGGTTTTGCAGCTGGTGCTAAACCTTTGGTGGGAAGCGGATTGGGAGCTGCTGATGCGGCTTTGCAGAATGAACAATATCTGCAGGCGGCAGCTGCTTTAGGAAAAGAATTGGCGGCAGCAAATAAGGAATAAATTTCACTTCTACACCCAAAGCCTCTTGACACAAATTGCTTGGTGGTCTAGAATATAGAAAAGTTTAATATAAGCAACAAGATCGTTTGTTGACTGGCAAATAGTCCAGAGGCAGATTTTTTCGTTTTCGAGAAAATCTGCCTTTGTTTTGTCTAAAGGCTCTTAAATATAATAACGAGGTGATAGAACTATGTCTAAAGTAGCAGTTGCCAGCACAGATGGCATAACTATTAATGAGCATTTCGGTAAGGCAAAAGAGTTTTGGATTTATGAGGTTGATGAGAACGGTGCCTATACGATCCTAGAACGGCGGGAAATTCCGCAGGATATAAATGGCTCCCATACACACGCGGCCAGCAAAGCCATCGAACTGTTGACCGATGTTGAGGTAGTATTGGCAGCCCAAATTGGGCGGCACGCGGAGTCGGAATTGCAGGCCAAAGGAATTCTTTCCCTGTCAGTGACTAGCTCGCTAGATAAGGCGTTAGTGGCCTATGGTAAACGGGGCAAGTACATCAGGGGTAACGCTGCCCGAAGAGCAGAAGCTAGTTGTGGTATTGGTTCTTGCAGTTGTTCAGGTGGATGTAAATAGTTAGTAAAGAGGAGTGAAGTTCATGAAAAAATATAGTAGTTTAATCGCATTGGTATTATTGCTCGTTTTTACGCTGTCGCTATCCGGCTGCGGTGGTGCGACAGAAAAACCGGTTTCAAAGAAACTTACCTTCGGAGTATCCCCTGGTCCTTATGGCGATATGATTCGTTACGCCATTAAACCCGGCCTTGAGAAAAAAGGATATTCTGTGGAAATAAAAGAGTTTAGTGATTGGATACAGCCTAATCTTGCTTTAAATAACAAAGAAATTGATGCAAATATGTTTCAGCATCGTATCTATTTAGAAAAATTTTCTGCCGATAAAGGTCTTACACTTTCACAGTTAGTGAAGATTCCAACCGCAGGCATGGGCGTTTATTCTCGAAAAATTAATGCCAAAACTGCAGAAGAACTAAAGGCGGCTATTAAATCTGGTGATGAAATCACGATGCCGAATGATCCTACTAATATTGCGCGCGCGCTCCGCTTTTTGGCGAAAAATAATCTTATTACATTAAAATCAACGATTGACGTTGCCAAAGCCTCAGAAAAAGACATCGACCAAAATCCGTATGGTCTTAAAATATCACCAGTTGAAGCCGCTCAATTACCCCGCACGTTAGATAGTGTCGCTTTATCTGTCGTGCCGGGAAATTACGCAATCTCCGCCGGTATTCCGCTATCATCTGCCATTATTCTTGAAGAACTGACAGAGGACCTGAAGAATATTATCGCAGTCCGGACTGAAGACTTGGATAAACAATATGCTAAAGACATTAAAGAAGTAGTTGAATCAGAGGACTTCCAAAAAGTCATTGAAGATCAGAAACACATATTTAAAAGTTTCCAGAAGCCTGATTGGTATAAAGAAAAATGGAAGGTTCAATAATTAACAGGGCAAGAGGTGGGCAGTATGATTGATTTACAACACATAACGGTAAATTTTGCTGATTCATTACATCCCGTCTCTGCAGTAAAAGATGTTTCGCTTAAGATTGAAACAGGAGAAATCTTCGGTATTGTAGGCACCAGCGGAGCAGGAAAAAGCACCTTGCTCCGCACGATCAACTTGTTGCAGCGACCGACCAGCGGTCGTGTAATCATTGGAGAAACAGATATTACCGACTATGACGGTGAAAATTTACGAAAAATGCGGTTGCAAATGGGGATGATTTTTCAGCAGTTCAACCTGATTCACACGAAGACAGTGTTTGACAATGTGGCCTTTACCCTGAAAGCGGCCGGAGTAAGTAAACCGGAAATCAAAGAACGAGTTCCGAAGCTCCTGGAAGTGGTAGGACTTGCCGATAAAACAGGATTTTATCCCGGTCAGCTAAGCGGCGGCCAAAAACAGCGAGTGGGCATTGCCAGAGCGCTTGCGAATAATCCTAAGATACTACTATGCGACGAACCAACCTCAGCGCTTGATTCGGAAACAACCAACTCCATTCTCGAACTCCTTAAAGATATTAATCGTAAGACCGGTATAACTATGGTTCTTATTACCCATGAAATGACGGTTGTCAAGGAAATATGTGACCGGGTGGCGGTCATGAATCAGGCAGTTGTCGTTGAGGAAAATACTGTTTTCAATATCTTCGCAAATCCCAAAGCTGACTTTACCAAGCTGCTAATTCAGCACTCCAACAATTTCAGTCTACCAGAGCGATTGCTGGCTCAGCTCAAGGGCAAGGTTCTGAAAATCCTGTACCGGGGCGGAGGAGCGGAAGAACCTGTAATTTCGGATACGGCGCAAAAGTATGCTGTTGCTGTCAATATTCTTCATGGTCAAATCGAATATATCAGCGACTCGCCGCTGGGTGTCCTGTTAGTAAATATCAACGGGGCACCTGCAATGGTGGAGGAAGCGATACGTTATATTAAATCCCGTGTGGAGAGTGTCGAGGTGGTATATGGATAGCAGATATATATTGGAAATTGTCACCGACTTAGTTAAGGCATTTGGCGAAACATTTTATATGATCGCTATATCTTTGACACTTGCAATACTCATCGGCATTCCCTTGGGTTTGGTGTTATATGTGACAGACAAAGGGCTTTTTGCTAAAAATCGCGTTGTTAATGTACTTAGTGGGTTGGCTGTCAATGTTACAAGGTCGACTCCCTTTGTTATACTGCTGGTGCTGGTGCTGCCTCTCACTCAACGGTTGCTCGGCACTACTATTGGACCTATTGCCGCCTCGGTACCGCTTTCCATTGCCGCCATCGCCTTTTATGCCCGGTTGGTGCAAAGTTCTCTCTTAGAAGTGGATAAAGGGGTCATTGAAGCCGCTATTTCCATGGGGGCATCGCCACGGATGATCATTGTTGACGTGTTGCTGTCAGAAGGTCTTCCAGGCCTTTTGCGGGGACTGACGATTACCGCTGTGAGCTTAATTGGCTATTCGGCTATGGCGGGTATCGTCGGCGGTGGTGGAGTTGGGGATTTAGCTATCCGCTTTGGATATTATCGTTATCAAACAGACGTGATGGTGATAACGGTGGTGGTATTGGT
>Ga0316613_10000671_pt1 | contig 25885 bp, 23 predicted proteins | sample OWC_soil_day10_C_2_FD_207647 | JGI IMG/M metagenome (GOLD analysis project Ga0316613, IMG submission 207647) | Wetland soil microbial communities from Old Woman Creek delta, Ohio, United States - OWC_soil_day10_CT_b | ecosystem: Environmental > Terrestrial > Soil > Wetlands | place: USA: Ohio...
AAAAAAGAACGCCGGCAAAGCGCGAATGCATCTTGCCGGCGCGTTCATGACGGTGTTCCGTATCAGTCGAATACGGGTGATTCCACGCCAAGCACCTTGTGCAGCTTCGGCGATGTCGTCGTGTACTGCAGGTGAATCTTCTTCTGCGGGAAGATATAGGGAGCAGCGGCAAACGCAGCCAGTGCCGCTTCGTGAAAACCGGACAGGATCAGTTTTTTCTTGCCGGGATAGGTATTGATGTCACCCACGGCAAAAATGCCGGGGATGTTGCTCTCGAATTTTTCCGTGTCGACCACGATCTGTCTGCGATCGAGTTCCAGTCCCCAATCGGCAATCGGTCCCAGCTTCGGCGACAACCCGAAGAAAACGAGCAGGCAATCAAGCGGCAGGCGGCGAGTCACGCCATCCAATCCCGTGACCTTGATTTCCGACAGGTTGCCGTCCTTGGTTTCAAAGCCCGTAACCTGGCCGGTCAGGTTTTGCATGCAGAAATCGTCGCAAAGCGTCTTCATCTTGGCAACGGATGCAGGCGCAGCGCGGAATTCATCGCGGCGATGCAGCAAAACGACTGATTCAGCTTTGTCGACCAGTCCCAGTGCCCAGTCGAGCGCGGAGTCGCCACCACCGCAGATAACCAGGTTCTTGCCCTGGAAATGTTCCGGATCGCGGACACGGTAGAAGAGCTGCGAACCTTCGAACTGCTCGAGACCGTCAAGCTTGATCGTTCGAGGCTGGAAAGCGCCGACGCCTGCAGCAATGAAAACGGTTTTCGTGATGAACTTCTTGCCGATGGATGTTTCCAGGTCGAAGCGGCCGTCTACCCGCTTCTTGACAGAAGTCACTTCCTCGCCGAGGTGAAAGGTCGGGCTGAACGGTTCAATTTGCTTCAGGAGGTTATCGGTCAGTTCCTGGCCGGTGCAGACCGGGACTGCAGGAATATCATAGATCGGCTTGTCGGGGTAAAGCTCGATGCATTGTCCGCCCACGACGGGAAGCGAGTCGATAATGTGCGCTTTGATCTCCAGGAGACCAAGCTCGAAGACCTGGAAGAGGCCAACCGGGCCGGCGCCGACGATCACGGCATCCGCTTCGATCGGGGCATTTTCAAAAGTGGTGTTCATTAATGTCGTTCTTGATGATGAAATGATTGTCTGGCTATCTGTCCATGAAGGAAAAATAGCATGAGCCACTATTTTTCCAGATGGCTCAGCTTGTCCTTGACGTCTTTCCACTCGTCGGCATCCGGCAACGCGTCCTTGGAGCGCGTAATAACCGGGAATTTCTTCGACAGTTCGGCATTCAAGGCGATGAAATGAGTCTGCTCGGCAGGTACGTCTTCTTCCGCGAAGATCGCATTTGCCGGACACTCAGGAACGCATACTGCGCAATCGATGCACTCGTCGGGGTCGATCGCCAGAAAATTGGGGCCTTCTCTGAAGCAATCTACCGGGCATACGTCAACGCAATCCGTATATTTGCACCGTATGCATGCATCAGTGACAACATGGGTCATAATTGTCCAATCCGTAATAATCTTTGCAGCGCGCTCATCCTTACAGCTTTACGCAATCCGTCGAACGCCTGCCTGTTGCAAAACGTTGTATTTTAAGATAAATGCGCCTTCCCCACAATTAGGGCGAACAGACAAAAAGATCATATGCAAATAATTGCAGTGAATAATGACCTCTACGCAAAACAATCGTAACCGATTCCTTGGGCTTTCGCCGATCGCATCACGTCTTTGCTTCTCATCATGTTTCAACACGTGGTTTTTGCAGGAGTCATGTAATTTCAGCTAAAATAACGCCGAAATTTCGCAAAGCAGGGTGCGTGTACAATGTTTGCAATATGGTAGCAAACATTGTTTGAATGGAAATCGGCAGTACTCCGCCACCTATCCCTTTTTACCAAACTGACTCTATTTCTGGGGTATGAGTCTTCACTCTACCCTATAGAATGATTTTATTGTTATTGGACAATTCACATGGCAACTGTAGTTGAAAACCTGGAAAAGCTTGAAAGACGCTTAACACTTAACATACCGAAATCGGATGTCCAGTCTGAGGTCGAAAAACGCCTGAAAATCCGTGCGCGTACTGCCAAGGCACCGGGTTTCCGTCCGGGTAAGGTGCCCTTCAAAATGGTGGCGGCGCAATACGGTTACCAGACCGAAAATGAAGTGCTCAACGAGATGGTGGGCGCTGCTTTCGGTGATGCTGCAAGAGAAAGCGACCTGCGTGTTGCCGGCTATCCCAGGTTCGAGCCGAAAACCGACGACGTAGCGGAAGAAATGATAGCTTTTCATGCTATTTTCGAAGTTTATCCGGAAATTGCCATCAATGATCTGTCAGGTCTTGAAATCGAGAAAGTCTCGACGGAAGTCTCCGATGAAGAAGTCACGAAGACGATCGATATCCTGCGCAAGCGTCAGGCTCACTTCCACGTCAAGGGTGAGCAGGGCGAGCATGGCGATGGTGGACCGGATGCATCCGCACAAGACGGCGACCGTGTTACTATTGACTTCGTCGGCAAGATCGATGGCGTGGAATTCGAGGGCGGCAAGGCTGAAGATTTTCAGTTTGTACTTGGAGAAGGGCGCATGCTGCCCGAGTTCGATGCAGCAGCGCATGGTTTGAAAGTCGGCGAGAGCAAGACTTTCCCGCTGTCTTTCCCGGCTGATTACCATGGCAAGGATGTTGCCGGCAAGACGGCTGAATTCACCATCACGATGAAGCAGGTTGAATGGGGACATCTGCCCGAAGTCAACGAAGACTTTGCCAAGGCGCTCGGCGTGCCCGATGGCGATGTCAACAAGATGCGGCAGGACATCAAGGACAACCTCCTGCGTGAAGTCAAGAACAGGCTGAACGGCATCAACAAGAATAACGTCATGGATGCACTGCTGAAAGTCTCCGAGTTCGATATTCCGAAGGTTCTCCAGGAGCAGGAGATTGATCAGATCATGGAGTCGACTCGTCGCGACATGGCGCAGCGTGGCATGAACCAGAACGACGTCCAGTTCCCGCGCGAAATGTTTGCGCCGCAGGCTGAGAGAAGGGTTCGGCTGGGAATGATCCTTGGCAAGATCATGAAGGACAACAATATCGATGCCGGCCAGGAAAAAATTACTGCCAAGGCAGAAGAAATGGCTGCCAGCTACGAAAATCCGAAGATGGTCCGCGATTACTATCTGAACGACAAGACCCGTCGTTCTGAATTAGAAGCGCTGGTACTGGAAGAAAGCGTCATTGATTTCGTTTTCAGCAAAGCAAAAGCCATCGAGAAAACGATGCCGTTTGAAGAGCTGATGGCGCAGCAAGCGTAATTCTTTTGACACAACTACAGGGAATGGAATGACTGCTCAGTTTAGAAATTCTGCACTCGATACGACCATGCTCGGCATGGTTCCGATGGTGATCGAACAAAGCGGTCGGGGCGAGCGTGCTTACGATATCTACTCGCGCCTGCTGAAGGAACGCGTAGTATTCTTGGTCGGGCCTGTCAATGATCACAACGCCAATCTGATCGTTGCACAGCTTTTGTTCCTGGAAAGCGAAAATCCGGACAAGGATATCTCGCTCTATATCAACTCGCCGGGCGGTTCCGTTTCGGCAGGCATGGCTATTTACGATACTATGCAGTTCATCCGGCCGAATGTTTCCACGCTCTGCACCGGGTTGGCCGCATCGATGGGCGCATTTCTGCTGGCGGCGGGTGCGAAGGGAAAACGCTTTTCACTCCCGAATTCGCGCATCATGATCCATCAGCCGTCGGGCGGTGCTCAAGGGCAAGCGTCCGATATCGAGATCCAGGCGCGCGAGATTCTTTATCTGCGTGAAAGACTGAACGGCATTCTTGCAGATAAGACCGGCAAGAGTGTCGAGCAGATCGCGCGCGACACGGAGCGCGATAACTTCATGTCCGCAGATGAGGCTAAGGAATACGGCATGATCGACCAGGTCCTGGCGCAACGAGCCTGATTGTTTCTTCCTTGCAAGAAAAGCCCGAGCGTGTGAACGTTCGGGCTTTTCGTTTCTCTGGAGAGAAAAAAGCTCTGAGAAACAACAATGTTCCTCTTGCGTTTCACGTGCGATTTGTGCCCAAGTTTCACTTTCTTTCCGAAGTTGTGCTATGGTGTACTTAATTCGCCAGTGATTGCGATACCAATACTAAAATTCATTTATTGCATAGATTGCACGATGTCTGAAAAAAAATCTTCTACAAGCGAGAAATTGCTTTATTGCTCATTTTGCGGCAAAAGCCAGCATGAGGTGAAAAAACTCATTGCAGGTCCTTCTGTCTTTATCTGCGATGAATGCATCGACCTGTGCAATGACATCATCCGTGATGAAAGCGCCACCACCGATCTGGTGAAGGATAACAAGGAAGCGTTGCCCACTCCGCAGGAAATCTGCACCCTGCTTGATCAGTATGTAATTGGACAGTCGGTTGCCAAGCGCATTCTTGCCGTAGCCGTCTACAACCATTACAAACGCTTGAAGCATTTCAGCAGGAAAGACGAGGTGGAGTTGTCCAAGAGTAACATCTTGCTGGTCGGGCCGACAGGTTCCGGCAAGACGTTGCTCGCGCAGACGCTTGCCAGGATGCTGAATGTTCCTTTCGTCATCGCGGACGCGACCACGCTGACGGAAGCGGGCTATGTTGGTGAGGACGTCGAAAATATTATTCAAAAACTGCTGCAGAGCTGCAACTATGACGTCGAAAAGGCGCAGCGCGGCATCGTCTACATTGATGAGATCGACAAGATTTCCCGTAAATCCGACAACCCGTCCATTACCCGCGACGTATCGGGCGAAGGGGTTCAGCAGGCGCTGCTGAAATTGATAGAAGGAACGATGGCTTCCGTTCCTCCGCAAGGCGGTCGCAAGCATCCTAATCAGGATTTCGTGCAGATCGATACGACCAATATTCTGTTCATCTGCGGGGGCGCCTTCGACGGTCTTGCCAAGATCATTTCGAATCGTTCCGAGAAGAGCAGCATCGGTTTTTCGGCAACGGTAAAAAGCCAGACCGAAAAAAGCGACAGCGACATGCTGCTCGATGTTGAGCCGGAAGACCTGATTAAGTTCGGGCTTATCCCCGAGCTCGTGGGCCGCCTGCCGGTTGTCGCAACGCTGAACGAACTAACCGAAGATGCACTGATCCAAATTCTGGTTGAACCAAAGAATGCCTTGGTCAAGCAATATACGAAATTGCTGCAGATGGAAGGTGCTGAACTGGAAATCAGGCCGGATGCGCTTCATGCGATCGCCAAAAAGGCGCTTGCCCGTAAGACGGGCGCTCGCGGACTCCGTTCAATCATGGAGCACCTGTTATTGGATGTCATGTATGAACTGCCGAACCAGCGAAATGTCATCAAGGTTGTGATTGATGACAATACCATCAGCAATGACGTCAAGCCTTTGCTTATTTACCAGGAAATGCAAAAGGCTGCTGGCGAGAATTGAGTGATCTGTCCGGCTGAAGCCGGACAGAAGATGTAAAAGAAGGCTTTGTTGCCGATGCCACCAAAAGTGGCGGTTGGTAGGATGACCCTACAAAAACAGGAGCCTTCAGCCGATAAAGTTATCGGAAAAAGCAATATTTGCTCTGGAATAGCCTTGTTTTTTGGTCACTCGTGCCAACATTATTATCAAGTTTATTGAATAAGGTTTGTCATGACGACTTCACTATTTACCGAACAATCCAGGATGCCATTGCTCCCGCTCAGGGATGTCGTGGTGTTCCCGCACATGGTTATTCCTCTGTTCGTCGGACGCCCCAAATCAATCAAGGCTTTGGAAGCCGCGATGGAACAGAATAAGGTCATCATGCTGTCCGCTCAGAAAGCAGCGGCGAAGGATGACCCTACCGCCGACGATATCTATGAGATCGGATGCTCGGCTAATATTCTTCAGATGCTGAAATTGCCGGACGGGACGGTCAAGGTTCTTGTCGAGGGTGTGCAGCGTGCACGCATACAGCATGTCATTGAACTGGAAACTCACTTGTCCGTCGATGTCCAGCCCGTTGATTCCGTGTCGGAAGGTGAACCGGAGATCGAAGCGCTGCGCCGGTCGATTGTCCAACAGTTCGACCATTACGTGAAGCTGAACAAGAAGATTCCCCCGGAAATACTGGTGTCTCTTTCCGGTATAGACGATCCGGGCCGCTTCGCCGATACGATCGCAGCGCATTTGCCGTTGAAGCTCGAGCAGAAACAAGTAGTGCTCGAAACGGTCAACGTCGCTTCCCGTCTTGAGTATCTGCTTGGCAGGCTAGAAGGAGAGCTCGATATACTCCAAGTGGAAAAACGCATCCGCGGGCGCGTCAAGCGGCAGATGGAAAAATCTCAGCGTGAGTACTACCTGAACGAACAAGTCAAGGCGATCCAGAAAGAACTTGGTGAAGGTGAAGAGGGTGCTGATATCGAGGAGTTCGAGAAGCGAATCGCCGCCGCCAAAATGCCGAAGGATGCACGAGACAAGGCCGATAGCGAACTCAAGAAGTTGAAAGCGATGTCGCCGATGTCGGCAGAAGCCGCTGTTGTGCGTAATTACATCGAGACTTTGGTCAGTCTTCCCTGGAAAAAGAAAACCAAAGTCAACAATGACTTGGAAAATGCGGAAAAGGTGCTTGAAACCGACCACTACGGACTGGAGAGAGTCAAGGAACGCATCCTTGAATACTTGGCTGTTCAGCAGCGTGTCGACAAGCTCAAGGCTCCTATCCTTTGCTTTGTCGGACCTCCTGGCGTTGGTAAGACGTCGCTGGGGCAGTCCATCGCCCGTGCGACCAACCGGAAGTTCATTCGCATGGCCTTGGGCGGTGTTCGGGATGAGGCCGAGATTCGAGGCCATCGTCGTACTTACATTGGCGCGCTTCCGGGAAAAATCCTGCAAAGCCTTGCGAAAGTAAAGGTTCGTAACCCGTTGTTCCTGCTGGATGAGGTGGACAAGATGGGTGCCGATTTCCGGGGAGATCCGTCTTCCGCTCTGCTTGAGGTGCTGGATCCAGAACAGAATCACACCTTTTCGGACCACTACGTGGAAGTGGACTTTGACTTGTCAGACGTGATGTTCATTGCAACGTCGAACTCCTACAATATCCCGCCAGCGTTGCTGGATAGAATGGAAGTCATTCGTCTTTCAGGTTATACCGAGGATGAAAAGACGAACATTGCCCTTCGCTATCTGGTGCCCAAGCAAATCAAGGCCAACGGATTGAAGGAAAGCGAGATTGCAATTACTGAGGCGGCTATCCGGGACATTGTCCGCTACTACACCCGGGAAGCGGGAGTGCGGGCGCTGGAGCGCGAGATTTCCAAGATCTGCCGCAAGGTAGTCACGATGCTGCTGATGAAGAAGCAGAGCCGCAAGGTGGCCATTACGCCGAAAAATATCGACAAGTTCCTTGGTGTGCGCCAGTTTGACTTCGGCGTGGCCGAGAAGGAAAACCAGGTCGGCCAGGTTGTAGGGCTTGCATGGACCGAAGTGGGAGGCGAACTGCTTACAGTCGAAGCAGTGAAGGTGCCCGGGAAAGGCGGTGTTACCCGTACCGGAACGCTGGGCGACGTGATGAAGGAATCGATCGAGGCTGCAAGAACGGTGGTGCGCAGTCGCGCCGAACGCTTGGGAATCCAGGGGGATGTGTTCGACAAGACCGATATCCATATTCACGTTCCGGAAGGCGCAACGCCGAAGGATGGCCCGTCCGCCGGTATCTCGATGACGACTGCCATGGTGTCCGTCTACACAGGTATTCCGGTCAGGGCCGATGTGGCGATGACAGGTGAAATCACGTTACGCGGTGAGGTGCTACCGATCGGCGGTCTGAAGGAGAAGCTCCTGGCTGCCCAACGCGGCGGGATCAAGACCGTGCTGATTCCGAAGGATAACGTCAAGGACCTGGTCGATATCCCGGACAATGTGAAGAACAAGCTTGAAATTGTTCCGGTACGCTGGATAGACAAGGTTCTTGAAGTCGCTCTCGAGCGGCAACCTGAACCCCTGTCAGCGGCGGAAGCGGCGGTTGCTCCGGTATCGCAACCGGGCGCCCCGGCTGCTCCGGAAACGGATGCCGGCGTCATCAAGCATTAAGCTGTACTCCACTAAAAAAGCGCTCGAAAGAGCGCTTTTTTTATGGTGGCATTCATCAGCTTGAGCTGTTTTCGGTCAGTTTGTTCAGGCATGCCCGGATTGACGGGATCAGCTCGCTTGCTGTCAGGCCAATTGGTCCGATTCCCTGCCTAATCAGATCATCCGCCGCTTTTCCATGCATCCACACGGCTCCCTGCGCCGTTTCCCAGACAGGCCAGCCTTGCGCCAGGAGCGCACCGCAGACGCCGGATAGAACATCACCGGAACCGGCGGTTGCCAGGCCAGGATTCCCGTTGGGGTTGATGACTGTCTCTCCGCCGGGAGAGGCGATGACCGTTCCCGATCCCTTTAATATGGTAGTCGCATTGAAGCGGTTGGCAAGGCGCCGCGCGGCATTGATGCGATCCGATTGAATGTCCCCGCTCGTGACGTCAAGCAAGCGCGCGGCTTCGAGTGGATGCGGAGTCATCAGTGTTCCTTGAGAACGCTGAACGAGACTTTCCTGCAGGGCTGGGTTGTCGGCGACCAGGTTCAGGGCGTCAGCGTCAAGAACAAGAGGATGATTGGTCTTGAGCACGATTTTCAGCAATTCAGCCGCAGCGCTGCTTCTGCCCAGACCCGGGCCGGCAACAGGAATGGCGGTCGAAAAATCGAATCCAGCACTCGTGCGGAACATCAGTTCCGGTTGCATGCTGTCGTGGGTAGGCGCGTTTTCAAGGAATGCGGCATAAACCCGGCCTGCGCCGCACTGCAATGCCGTGCGCGCTGCAAGGACGGGCGCCCCCGACATGCCTCTGGCGCCTCCGACGATGACGACATTGCCGAAACTGCCCTTGTGCGAATGGTGCATTCGCTTTCGCAGGCAGCCTGAAAACAGTGAGAGATCGTTCAGCCGGCAGCGTGGCGGCGTGAAGAGGCCGGCATCGATCCCGAGGTCGGCGACATGGACATGCCCGGCGTGATCGCGCCCGTGCAGGGTGTGCAGGCCCGGTTTGTCGCCTATGAAGGTGATGGTGTGCGTGGCCCTGATGGCGATTCCTGACCCATCTTCGGTTTCGCCAGCTATTGCGCCAGTATCGGGATCGAGTCCGCTAGGAGTATCAAGGGCTAGAACGGGGCATGAGAGCGTATTGACGGCCGTTATAAACTCTCGCAGGTCGCCCGCAATGGTTTTTTTCAGGCCGATCCCGAACAGTCCGTCAACGATAAGGGACCACCTTCGCGAATATAGAACAGGCTGAGCATCCTTGATGGATGAGGTATCCATCAAGTTTGCCGGGCTGTTTTCCGCTTTCCGCAGTGCGTTTATCGCATCGGGGGGCTGCTTGGTCTTGTCTGCAAACAGAAAAATGGTCACCTGGAGACCGGACAAGGCGAGAATCGAGGCCAGTTCGAGCGCGTCGCCTCCATTGTTTCCGGGCCCGGCCAGAACAAGGGTCGCCGTGTTTTCCGATTGTTTGGGCAACAATGACAGTGCCAGTTTTGCCGCGGATTGCCCGGCTCGCTGCATAAGGGTTCCGCAAGGCAGCTCGGCCAGGGCAGCTTGTTCGACAGCCCTGATTTCATTGGTCGTATAGAGTGCGTTCACTATTAGATGCCATTGAAGAAAGAGAGGTAATGGAACTGTCTGCAGGGATGCATAGTTTTGGTGCGATGCATGGGTTTATTGCCATAATATACGTTGGAAAACGGCCTTTTTTCCAGTACAATTACGGCTTCTTGTTATAAAAAACAAGTTTTTTAAACACGAATCCGGCATTAAAGGGTGCTCTGACGAGTGACTGACCGGATTCAAGACCTAACCCTGGAGATTACTATGTCCGTTACCATGCGTGAAATGCTGGAGGCTGGTGTCCATTTTGGCCATCAGACCCGTTTCTGGAACCCCAAGATGGCTCCGTTCATCTTCGGCCATCGCAACAAGATTCATATCGTCAACCTGGAAAAGACGCTTTCCATGTACCAGGAGGCGATGAAATACATTCGTCAGCTCTCTTCCAATCGTGGCACCATCCTGATGGTTGGAACCAAGCGCCAGTCGCGCGAAATCATCGCTGCCGAAGCGCAGCGCGCAGGCGTTCCCTATGTCGATCAGCGCTGGCTGGGTGGCATGCTGACCAACTTCAAGACGATCAAGACTTCGATCAAACGCCTGAAGGATATGGAAGCAGCTGTTGAAGACGGTTCTGTCGACAAGATGAGCAAGAAAGAAGGGCTGATGTTCCAGCGCGAAATGGTCAAGCTGCAGAAATCTATTGGCGGCATCAAGGATATGGGTGGCCTGCCTGACGCTATTTTTGTCATTGATGTTGGTTATCATAAAGGTGCTGTTACCGAAGCCAGCAAGCTGGGTATCCCGGTGATCGGTGTCGTCGATACCAATCATTCGCCGGAAGGCTTGGCGTATGTTATTCCGGGTAATGACGATTCCTCGAAGGCAATCCAATTGTATGCGCGCGGCGTTGCCGATGCGATTCTTGAAGGTCGCGCCAATTCGGTGCAGGAAATCGTCGAAATTGCAAAAGGCGGCGAAGAGCAAGTCGAAGCCTGATTAGCATCGTTAATAAAATAAAAAAAGGGGCCGGCTATTGTCGTCCCCTTTCATAGAAAACAATTTAAAAAGGGCGCTTTCAAGTGCCCATTTTGTTAGGAGAGAAACATGGCGGCTATTACCGCAGCGATGGTGGGTCAATTGCGTGCAAAAACCGATGCGCCGATGATGGAGTGCAAGAAAGCCCTGACCGAAGCCGATGGCGACATGGATAAGGCAGAAGAGCTTCTTCGTGTCAAGTTGGGCAGCAAGGCATCAAAGGCCGCTACCCGCATCACGGCGGAAGGCATTGTGGCGTCTTACATTGCAGGCAATATTGGTGCCTTGGTAGAAATTAACTGCGAAACGGACTTTGTCAGCAAGAACGATGATTTCATCGCTTTTGCCAATGCGTGCGCAAGGTTGGTTGCTGAAAAAAATCCGACAGATGTCGCCGCTCTTTCGTCTCTGCCGATGGATGGGAAAACCGTCGACGAGCAGCGTGCCGCGCTGGTCGGACGTATTGGTGAAAACATGTCGATCCGCCGTTTTTCGCGCTTTGAAACCACGGCCAAGCTGGCGTCCTATCTCCATGGTTCCAGGATCGGCGTCATGGTTGAGTACGAAGGCAGTGATGAGCAGGTCGGCAAGGATGTGGCGATGCACATCGCCGCAATGAAACCGGTCGCGCTGTCTTCGGAGCAGGTTCCTGCCGACATGATCGAGAAAGAGCGTTCGATCGCGCAACAGAAAGCGGATGAAGATGCTGCCAAGGCACAAGCCGAAGGCAAAAAGCCTCAATCGCCTGATATCCTTGCTAAGCGCATCGATGGTTCCGTTCAGAAATTCCTGAAGGAAGTGTCGCTGTTGAACCAGCCTTTCGTCAAGAATGACAAGCAATCGGTCGAGCAGATGCTGAAAGCGTCCAATGCGTCCGTGAAATCCTTTGCCATGTATGTCGTAGGTGAAGGTATCGAGAAGAAGCAGGACGATTTTGCAGCCGAGGTTGCAGCTCAGGTGGCTGCAGCCAAAGCATAATTTCATATGCTTCTGAAACGGGCCGAAAGGCCCGTTTTTTCAGGTTGGGACAGGGTATCCCTATCCCGGCGAACTGCCGATTTCGAACCGCGCAATGCGGGAAGTAATCGGGTCCGGAGGATTTATTCGTAGTCTGCATCAATAGGAACTTGCATCATGACCAAACCTGTCTACAAGCGAATTCTTCTGAAACTCTCCGGCGAAGCCCTGATGGGCGAAGATCAGTATGGCATCAACCGCGCTTCCATCGAGCGTATGGTGGCGGATGTCGCGGAAGCAGCGAAGCTCGGTGTGGAGATAGCCATCGTCATCGGCGGCGGCAATATTTTTCGAGGTGTTGCACCTGGTGCGAAAGGGATGGACCGCGCGACGGCCGACTACATGGGCATGCTGGCTACAGTCATGAATTCCTTGGCGCTGGCCGATGCCATCAAGCAGGTCGGACTTACGGCGCGTGTCATGTCTGCCATCGGCATCGAGCAGGTGGTCGAATCCTACGTCCGTGCCAAGGCATTGCAGTATCTGGAAGAGGGCAAGGTGGTGGTCTTTGCGGCCGGAACCGGAAACCCGTTCTTCACGACCGATACGGCAGCGGCGCTTCGTGGCGCTGAAATGGGTGCCGAGATCGTCCTGAAAGCCACCAAGGTGGATGGCGTGTATACCGCCGATCCCATGAAGGATGGAAACGCAACTCGTTATCAGCATATCACGTTCGATGAGGCGATTGAAAAGCATCTTGAAGTGATGGATGCGGCGGCATTCGCCCTTTGTCGCGATCAAAAATTACCCATTAAAATATTTTCAATTTTGAAGCAGGGAGCACTCAAGCGCATCTTGTTGGGTGAGGACGAAGGTACTCTGGTGCATTTGTAAGCTGACTTGTCGTTGCTGATTGAGGGGGAGCCGGTACCGTTGGCGGTGAATTCCGTTTTCCGCTTTGCATGGGTCGCGAGTGCCTGCGACTTGTAGGAGCAGCCGTTTTTCCGGTGACCTGAACAGAGATTATTGACGTGACGAACAGTTTATTTCGTATTTTAAGGGGAGCAGCATGACTATCGCTGATGTTAAGAAAAACACTGAGCAAAAAATGCGCAAGTCGATAGAGACATTGAAAACGGATCTGGCCAAGGTCAGGACAGGTCGTGCGCATACCGGCATTCTCGATCATGTCATGGTCGACTATTATGGAACTCCCACGGCAATCAACCAGGTGGCGAATGTCACCTTGCTCGATGCACGCACCATATCCGTTCAGCCTTGGGAAAAGAAAATGCTGTCCGTGATCGAGAAGGCTATTCGCGATTCGGATCTCGGACTGAACCCTTCCAGCCAAGGTGATCTCATTCGTGTTCCGACTCCTCTGCTGACCGAGGAACGCCGCAAGGAAATGGTCAAGCTGGTTAAAAGTGAAGGAGAAGAAGCAAAAATTGCCGTCCGGAACGTTCGTCGCGATGCCAACGAAGCGTTGAAAAAGCTGGTCAAGGACAAGGCTTGTTCGGAAGATGACGAGCGCCGCGCCCAGGATGACGTGCAGAAGCTGACTGATCGGTTTGTCGCCGATATCGATAAAATGCTCGGCGACAAGGAAAAAGAAGTTATGACAGTTTAATGACTTCCGGAATGGTAGGCATGACGTCAAGGGATAAGTCCAGTGCCGACTCGGAACGTCAGTCCATTCCGCGTCATATTGCCATCATCATGGATGGCAATGGTCGTTGGGCGACCAAACGTTTTCTTCCTCGAGTTGCAGGGCACGTGAGAGGCGTGGAGGCCGTTAGAAAAACGGTTGAAGCCTGTGTCACGCGTGGTGTTGAATACCTGACTGTATTTGCATTCAGCTCCGAAAACTGGCGCCGGCCCGCCGATGAAGTCTCCTTCCTGATGGGGCTTTTCATATCAGCTCTTGAAAAAGAGGCCGTTAAAATGCATGCAAACGGTATCCGGCTGAAAGTCGTCGGTGACTTGAGCCGCTTCGACCAGAAGCTTCAGGGCATGGTCGCAAATACCGAACGGATGACCGAGAACAACGATAAGCTTACGCTGACTATCTGCGCCAATTACGGCGGAAAGTGGGACATCATGCAGGCAATCAGCCGGTTGATGCAGCGCTATCCCGGGCAAATGGAATTTACCGAGGAGCAACTGGCCGATCAGCTTGCTCTCTCGTATGCGCCCGATCCCGATCTGTTCATACGTACGGGAGGCGAGCAGCGCATTTCAAACTTTCTGCTGTGGCAGCTGGCCTATGCAGAATTGTACTTCACGGATACATACTGGCCTGATTTTGACATCGCCGCGCTGGATGCGGCTATTGCATCTTATCAGCGTAGAGAGCGGCGATTCGGCCGGACCAGCGAGCAGGTAAAGGCTCGAGTCAAGAGTTCGTGATGCTGAAACTACGTGTACTTACCGCCTTGGCGCTGGTGGCAGTATTGCTGCTGGTTCTTCTATCCGGTTCCTATACGGCCTTCATTCTGCTTACTACCGTTTTCTTTGCCGGTGCGGTGTGGGAGGTATTCCGGCTGTTCAATAACAGGCAGCCGCTTGCCTATGCGACTTTCTGGACAGCCTGTTTCTGTCTGATCGCCTTCATGGTGGATCGGTCCCATTATTTCTGGATATTCGCGCTTTGCGCTGTCATCTGGTTCCTGTACCTCATCCCATCCATGATGTGGGATTTGCCCACCTTACGGAGCATGAACGACCGGGTGTTCGAGCTCATGTATTCCATTTCGCTGTTCGGCGCATTTTCCTCGGTCCTGGTCCTCTACAAGCATTCTCCCACTTTTCTCGTTTCCGTATTATGGGTGGTATGGGTGGCCGATATTGGAGCCTATTTTTCCGGCAAGACATTTGGAAAACACAAGCTGGCACCTTCCATTTCGCCGGGCAAGACCTGGGAAGGGGCAATCGGAGGATGGGTGCTGGTCCTCATTGTCGAGACAGCCTCAAATCGGATTTTGAGCCTCCAGGACACGATGGCTCCCCGGTTGCTGTCGACCCTTGGCTGGACAGGACTGTTTTTTGTGCTGACAATACTGGTTATCGTCAGCGTGTTCGGCGATTTGCTGGAGTCGAGATTGAAGCGGCGGAGAGATATGAAAGACAGCAGCAGTCTGCTGCCCGGACATGGAGGCATTCTTGATCGGATCGATTCACTGATTCCAGTACTGCCGATTGCGGTTCTTCTTGATACGTGGTTTTAAGAGAAATGGTCGATAGAGTGCAGAGGATAACCATTTTAGGATCGACGGGGTCGATCGGTGTTTCTACTCTGGATGTGCTCGCGCGCCATCCCGACCGTTATTCCGTCTATGCGCTGACCGCAAACAGCCGTGTAGATGTGTTGTTTTCCCAATGTATGCAGTTTCATCCTCAAGTTGCCGTAGTGGGTTCTCCGGAAGCCGCCCGCGATTTGCGTGGAAGGTTGCAGGAGATGGGGCTTCATACCGAAGTCGAATACGGTAGCGATGCTTTATGCGAGGTAGCCAGCGCGCCGGAAACGGATGCAGTCATGGCCGCCATCGTCGGTGCCGCCGGGCTTGCGTCTGCGCTGGCGGCTGCCAGGGCGGGCAAGAAAGTGATGCTTGCCAACAAGGAAGCGCTCGTCATGTCTGGCCAGCTATTTATCGATGCTGTGGCGGAAAATGGGGCAACCCTCCTGCCGATCGATAGCGAGCACAACGCTATTTTTCAATGCCTGCCGCACTCATACAAGCGTTCGCCTTCCACGCACGGTATTGCAAAAGTATTGCTGACAGCTTCCGGCGGTCCTTTTCTCACGCGCGCCGTCGAGACGCTGGACGAGGTTACGCCTGAACAGGCCGTTGCTCATCCGAAATGGGTCATGGGTAGGAAAATTTCAGTTGATTCGGCCACCATGATGAACAAGGGACTGGAAGTCATCGAGGCACATTGGCTCTTTGGTGTGCCAGCCAGTCAGATCGAGGTTGTCATCCACCCGCAGAGTGTGATCCATTCCATGGTTTCCTATGTTGATGGTTCCGTGATCGCTGAAATGGGCAATCCGGACATGCGCATCCCTATCGCGCATGCGCTGGCTTATCCGGAGCGGATAGATTCCGGCGTTGCGCCATTGGATCTGACGCGCATGGGAAGTCTTCAGTTTCAGCGTCCCGACTATCTGCGTTTCCCCTGTCTCAAGTTGGCTTACGACGCATTGCGTGCAGGCGGAGCGACGCCCGCCATTCTGAATGCGGCAAATGAGGTTGCCGTTCAGGCCTTCCTTGAAGAACGGATCGGTTTTCGCAAAATTGATTACGTCGTCGCAAGCGTTCTGGACAAAGTCATCGCTGACAGCAGGGTGATGGGCCTTGATGGCGTGCTGGTCCATGATCACGCCGCCAGGATGGCAGCTTCTGCCATGGTGGCGTCATGAGCTTACTGCAGACGTTGCTCGCATTCATCGTTGCCATCAGTCTGCTCGTGCTCGTGCACGAGCTTGGGCACTATTTGGTGGCTCGCTGGTGCGGCGTCAAGGTCTTGCGCTTTTCACTGGGAATGGGAAAGGTGCTTTTTTCCCGCAAGATAGGTCCAGACCAGACCGAGTGGAGCATATCCGCTTTGCCAATGGGAGGATATGTCAAGCTTTTGGACGCGCGATCCGAGGATATGGATGCGCTGCCTCCCGAGGAGAGGGCGCGTGAATTTACGCAGCAGAAGGTCTGGCGCCGTATGGCTATCGTTGCCGCAGGCCCGCTTTCCAACTTCATTCTTGCCGCGATTTTCATGGCGGGACTGAACATGTACGGCGTGCCGGAACCGGCGGCCAAGTTGCGCGCGATGCCGGAACAATCGGTTGCCTATCAGGCCGGGCTGCGCGGCGGTGATGTGATCAAGTCTATTAACGGCGATCCGGTCCAGGCGTGGGAAGACCTGCGCTGGAAGCTGCTGAAAGCAGCGGTCGACGACAAGACTGTCAGGGTGGATGTAGAACCAAGGACTGACGGCCTGCCGCAGGTGTCATATGACCTTTCCCTTGCATCGCTCACGACAGATGACCTGGAAAAGGATTTCATGGGAAAGCTGGGGCTGTCTCCGGCCAGGCCGCCTGCCAGGATAGGAAAAGTCCTTCCGGACGGCGCCGCTATGAAGGCGGGGCTACGGGAAGGGGACAGGCTGATGTCCATTAATGGGCATCCCCTTGCGGACGGAGTAGCTTTCGTGGAAGCGGTCCGAAATTCTCCAGGGAGGGATCTGATCGTTACCGTGCTGCGCGATGATCGGATTTTTGATGTGACGGTTATTCCCGACACGGTTCCTGAAAACGGGCAGCCGATCGGGAAAATCAAGGCGGAAATCCCGGTAATGCCTGAAATGGTAACCATCAGGGACAATCCTCTCATGGCCCTCTACAAGGGCGTCAAGCAAACCTGGAATCTGAGTGTCATCACTGTCCAGATGATCGGCAAGATGATAACTGGTGAAGTATCCCTGAAGAACGTCACTGGACCGATAACGATAGCGGACTATGCCGGGCAGACGGCTCGTGCCGGGCTGGTGCGTTACGTACAGTTCATCGCTTTCATCAGCATCAGTATCGGTGTGATGAATTTGCTGCCGATACCCGTTCTGGATGGCGGGCTTTTGCTGTATTATGCTGTGGAAATATTGACGGGAAGAACGGTTTCCGGACGGTTCGGCGAGATTGCCCAACGCGTTGGCATTGCCTTGCTGATGACACTCTTTGTCTTGGCGGTATTCAATGACGTCGTGCGGCTGTTGACCTGATTAAGGCTTTCGTTCGTCATGGCTCGCCTCGGACATGCAGAAGGCAGCTGGTGGCTGAAAGATGATACTGAGAGTCACGTCCGTGTGGCCGACAAGCTGACTACGTGCAAGTGGAATCAGTTCCCGCCAGCCTGTGATCAATAAGATAGATACATGAAACTACATTCAGATCGTTTTCTGGCGGCATTCCGCCCTTCTCTCCTTGCAGCAGCTGTTTTTTCCGTGTGCGCGAGTAACGCGCAGGCGGTCGAGCCTTTTAAGGTCAAAGACATCCGCATCGAAGGTATCCAGCGTACTGAGGCCGGTACGATTTTCAGCTATTTGCCAGTCAAGGTAGGGGATACGTTTACAGACGAAAAGGGCGCAGCGGCAATCAAGGCCTTGTATGCCACGGGGTTTTTCAAGGATGTGCGTATCGATGCCGACAGTAATGTCCTGGTCGTCGTTGTCGAGGAAAGACCGGCGATTGCCAAAGTCGAGTTTTCCGGCACCAAGGAATTCGAAAAGGATGCACTCGTCAAATCCCTGAAGGAAATCGGGCTGGGCGAGGCGCGCATTTTCGACAGGGCGCTGGTTGATCGTGCCGAGCAGGAACTGAAGCGCCAGTACATGTCGCGCGGTTATTATGGCACTCAAATCACGACGACGGTAACGCCGGTCGAACGCAATCGTGTTGCAATCAACTTTGCTGTGGAAGAGGGCGAGGCCGCTCATATCAGACAGATCAGTTTTGTCGGCAACAAGGTTTATTCCGACAGCGAGCTGCGCGGCCAGCTTAACCTGAGGACGCCCGGATGGTTCACATGGTTCACGAAATCGGATCAGTATTCCAAACAGAAGCTGTCCGCCGATATCGAGGCGTTGAAGTCTTTCTATCAGAATAACGGCTATATCGAAATGCAGGTGGATTCAACACAGGTTTCGATCACGCCGGACAAGAAGGACATCTACATTACGGTCAATATCAGGGAAGGCGAGCAGTACAAGGTCTCGGATATTCGTCTCGAAGGGGAACGGTTCGGGCGTGACGAAGATATAAAGAAACTCATCCAGCTCAAGAAAGGGGATGTTTACTCTGCCGAGAAGATGAATCAGACTGCGAAGAAGATTTCGGACTATCTGGGGAATTTCGGTTATGCGTTCGCCAATGTGAATCCTCAGCCCGATATCAATCGGGAAAAGAAAGAAGTGGCTTTCACGATCTTCATTGATCCCGGCAAGCGGGTTTATGTCCGGCGTGTCAACATTTCCGGCAATACGAAGACACGTGATGAAGTGGTGCGGCGCGAGATGCGGCAGCTTGAAGGGTCGTGGTATGACGGTAACAAGATCAAGCTTTCGCGGGATCGTGTCGACAGGCTTGGCTATTTTAGCGAAGTCGGGGTCGAGACGCCCGAAGTTCCGGGAACCAATGATCAGGTCGACGTCAACATGAAAGTGGTCGAGAAACCAACCGGTAACCTGATGCTCGGGGTCGGTTATTCTCAGTCTGATGGGATATTGCTTTCCGGTTCGATCGAACAGGACAACTTTGCCGGAACCGGGAATAATGTCAGTCTCACGGCCAGTACGGCCAGCCGGAAAAAGTATGTTTCATTGAAGAATGTCAATCCGTATCTTACGGACGACGGCATCAGCCGTACGGATGAGCTGTACTGGAGCAAGAAGCGTCCGAGCAGCACAGATGGCGATACGGAATATCGCGTGGAAACGTTCGGTGGTAGCACCAAGTTCGGTGTACCGTTCACGGAAACCGACCGCGTCTTTTTTGGCGTAGGGCTGGAGAGAACCAAGGTTACAACGTACGGCGGGGATGAGGAGAGCCCATACCGATATCGCAAATTCGTCATGGATTATAGCGATTCGTGGTCAACGGTCGACGGAGTCGATGGTATCGGATCTGCCACGGCGTATGCCCTTCCGTTGACGGTGGCGTGGCAACGGGATAACCGCGATAGCGTGCTCGCTCCAACCAAGGGACGCTATCAGCGCTTCAACTATGAAATCTCCAAGGCGTTGGACGAGCATTACTACCGCGCCACTTACCAGCATCAGTATTACTGGACCCTGGGACACAACATAACATTGGCCCTGAATGGCGAGATCGACTACGGTGCAGGCCTGGACGGTAAGGAGTACCCGGTCTTCAAGAATTACTATGCCGGCGGCATCGGGACCGTGCGCGGGTATGAACATATCGGGCCTTATGATACCGTTAACGGTTCCCGGGAATACTATGGCGGCGCCAAGCGTTTGCTTGCCAATGCAGAGTTGCATTTTCCGTTCCCTGGCACCGGCAAGGACCGTACCGTGCGCTGGTTCTTGTTTGCTGATGCCGGTAACGTATCCGACACCAGTATCCCGACCAACCTGAAATATTCCGTGGGCCTCGGCATCAGCTGGCTTTCGCCTATCGGTCCGTTGAAACTCAGTTTCGGCAAGGCACTGAATGCAACCTCGGATGATGAGACGCAGAGCTTCCAGTTCCAGCTCGGGACCGGTTTTTAACGGCGGCATGCGTCTTCCTGTCCAGTCGGTGGCATAATATATTTTTTGTTTTTCTGGAGAATTGTCTTGAAGACCCTCAAACAGTCAGTCTCTTATCTGAGCAAAGCAGTTGTGTTTGCCTTATGCATGGGCTCCTTTGCCGTAGCACAGGCACAGGAGGCCAAGATAGGACTTGTCAATAGCGAGCGAATCATGCGCGAATCGGCGCCCGCCAAGGCTGCCGCAGCAAAGATCGATAGCGAATTTTCCAAGCGCAAGAAAGATCTGCTCGATATGTCGGCAAGGCTGAAGTCGATGGCGGAGAAACTGGACAAGGACGCACCCGTACTCTCCGAATCGGAGCGCATCAGGCGTCAGCGCGAAGTCTCGGATCTCGATCAGGATTTCCAGCGCAAGCAACGGGCATTCAGAGAAGATCTGAGCCAGCGCCGCAACGAAGAGATGGCTGCGTTCGCCGAGAAGGCTAACAAGGCAATCAGGAAAATTGCCGAAGCGGAAAAATACGATCTTATTCTTCAGGATGCGGTCTACATCAGCCCGAGGATTGACATAACCGATAAAGTGCTTCGTGCACTTAACGGTCAATAAGCGGAGGGCCGATGAGTACCCGTCTCGGGGAACTGATCGAACGAGTAGGCGGCGAACTGCGGGGCGACCCGGATGTCATGGTATCCGGAATCGCTCCGCTTGATCTTGCCGAATCGTCGCATATCACGTTTCTGTCCAACTCCAAACTTCGCAACCAGGCTGTGCAGTCGAAGGCGGCCGCCCTGATTCTTTCGCCCAAGGATAACGAACTGGTGGGCGATGCTTTTTCCGGCGCGCGCATTCTGACACCTAATCCGTATGCCTATTTCGCTCGTACCGCCCAGTTCTTCGCCGGGCTGAAGGCGATAAAGCCGGCGCCGGGGATTCATCCGAGCGCCAGCGTCGATCCATCGGCAATGGTTTCGCCCACGGCTACGATCGGCCCCCAGGTCACGATCGAGGCTGATGCGGAAATCGCTGAAAATTGCACTATCGATGCCGGGTGCTTCGTTGGCCGGGGAGCGAAGATCGGAGCAGGTACGCACTTCAGCGCAAGAGTCGTCTTTCATGCCGGTTGCGAGATCGGGCAGAACGGCATCATCCATTCGGGAGCGGTGATCGGATCGGAGGGGTTCGGTTTCGCCAACGAAGGGGGCGCATGGATCAAGATTCCGCAAACGGGACGGGTCGTCATCGGGAACGATGTTCAGATCGGCGCGAACACGACCGTCGACCGCGGCGCATTGACCGACACCGTGATTGAAGACGGCGTCAAGCTCGACAATCAGATCCAGATCGCCCATAACTGCCAAATCGGTGCGCATACCGCCATGGCGGGGTGTGTCGGTGTTGCGGGCAGCACCAAGATTGGCAAATATTGCACCTTTGGCGGGGCGGCGATGATCATAGGACACATCACAATTGCCGATCATGTGAATATTTCTGCTTCCACCATGGTTCCACGTTCGATTTCGGAGCCTGGGCAATATACCGGTATCTATCCGATGTCAAAACATGGGGAATGGGAAAAGTCGGCAGCCATCGCGCGCAACCTGAGCTCCATGCGGGAGAGAATCCGGGAACTTGAAAAAACGATCGATTCGCTAATAAAAAAAAGTAATACATGAAAACTCTGGATATCAACCGAATCAAGCAATTAATTCCCCACCGTTATCCCATGCTGCTGGTCGACCGTGTGCTCGACTGGGAGGCTGGAAAGAAAATCGTTGCGATCAAGAATGTTTCCGCCAATGAAGAGTTCTTTTGTGGGCACTATCCGCACTGGCCGGTTATGCCCGGTGTGCTGATCATCGAAGCGATGGCGCAGACGGCCGCTTTGCTCTCGTTTCTGACGGTGGGGGAGTCTCCTGATGAAAATTCCGTAGTCTACTTTGCAGGCATTGACGGGGCACGCTTCAAGCGTCCGGTCGTTCCGGGAGACCAGATGCGGATGGAGGTCGAGCTTATTCGGGGTGCACGCGGAATCTGGAAATTCAAGGGAACTGCCTCGGTCGACGGTCAGCTTGCCTGCGAAGCGGAACTAATGTGTACCATGCGCACCATCAACGGTGAAGGCAGTCAGACAACGGAAAAAAAATGACGGTAATCCATCCAACCGCAATCGTCGATTCGCATGCCGAGCTTGATAGCTCGGTCGAGGTCGGTGCCTATTCCATTATCGGGCCACATGTCAGGATCGGTGCGGGAACCAAAATTGGTCCTCACGTTGTCATAGACGGTCGCACGACGATAGGGCAAGATAACGAGTTCTTCCAATTCTCGTCGATAGGCGCAGCACCGCAGGACAAGAAGTATGCGGGCGAGCCGACACGTCTTGAGATCGGCGACCGGAATACCATCCGCGAGTTCTGCACGTTCAATACGGGTACCACGCAAGACACTGGCGTAACGCGCATTGGAAACGATAACTGGATCATGGCGTATGTTCATCTGGCGCACGACTGTCAGGTCGGCAACAATACGATTTTCGCCAACTGTTCGCAGTTGGCGGGCCATGTCCAGATCGGCGACTGGGTCATATTGGGCGGATTTACCCAAATCCACCAGTTCTGCAAGGTCGGACCGCACGCCATGACCGGCATTGGTACCGGGTTGACTCAGGATGTGCCGCCTTTCGTCATGCTGTCGGGGAATCCGGCTGCGGCTCACGGCATCAATTCGGAAGGATTGAAGCGGCGCGGCTTTACGCCAAAGCAGATTTCTGATATCCGCAACGCTTACAAAATTCTGTATAAATCCGGATTGACACTGGAAGAGGCCAAATCGGCATTGACGCAAAAAGAAGCTGAGTCCGTAGAATCGGCTTCCCATCTGCATATGCTGCGCTCCTTCCTGGATAATACGACCCGTGGCATTGTCCGGTAATCCATCGATCGCGATGGTCGCCGGCGAAGCGTCCGGCGATCTGCTGGCAAGCCGTCTTCTGTCATCGCTCCGGCCTGCGTTGCCGGATGCACATATTCACGGCATCGGCGGCCCGAAAATGGCGGAATACGGTTTCATCAGCGACTGGCCGATGGAAAAGTTGTCGGTCCGCGGTCTTTTCGAGGTGCTCGCGCACTACCGGGAAATCAAGGGAATCCAGAAATCGCTCCGGGATCGTCTGCTGGATGAAAAGCCATCCGTCTTCGTTGGCGTCGATGCGCCGGACTTCAATCTGGATCTTGAGGTTCAGCTAAAGCAGGCGGGCATTCCCACCGTGCATTTCATCAGCCCGTCCATCTGGGCCTGGCGCGGAGGGAGAATCAAGAAGATCGCCCGTGCCGTCTCGCACATGCTCGTGGTTTTCCCGTTCGAGGAAGAGATTTACCGTCGCGCAGGCATTCCGGCGACGTATGTCGGACATCCATTGGCCGAAGTAATCCCCATGGAGCCTGACGTTGCCGCCGCACGCCACGCGCTCGGCTTGCCCCTGGATGCGCCCGTGGTTGCCATTCTGCCTGGCAGCCGCATGTCCGAACTCAAGTACAATACTGCCGCCTTCATTGGAGCTGCGCGCATTCTGTCGCAGCGTGATCCATCCATCCGCTTCGTTACGCCGATGGCGGGCGAGCGCCAGCGGCAGTATTTCAACGAATTGATCGAGCATTCAGGACTCAAGGATGTGCCGATCCAGCTGATCGATGGCCAGTCCCACGCCGCGATGGCTGCTGCTGATTCGGTGCTGGTTGCATCCGGAACAGCCACGCTTGAAGTCGCCCTGTTCAAGAAGCCGATGGTTATAGCCTACAAGATGATGCGTGCCTCCTGGGAGGTTTTGCGTCATATGGGATATCAGCCATGGTGTGGCTTGCCGAATATACTGGCACGGGAATTTGTCGTGCCGGAGCTTCTGCAGCATGCGGCAACGCCGCAGGCACTGGCCGATGCCGTCTGGGCGCAGTTGAATGATGCGATGATAAAGATAAGATTGAAGGATCGCTTTACCGAGATGCATCACGTATTGTTGAAGAATACGGCTTACGAAAGTGCCCAGGCTGTTCTTCGTGTCATGAATCAATCTTCCAGCGAGTGAGCAACTCGCCTTTTTTCGCAGACAGAATTTGTGGTGAAGAACAACGATATCGGCTTGCCTTTGTTCGATAACGGCCAAGCCTGGCATAAAGAAATCATATGTGGCGTGGATGAGGCCGGGCGCGGACCTCTGGCGGGACCGGTGTTTGCTGCGGCCGTCATTCTTGACCCTGACAATCCGGTCGATGGCTTGCGAGATTCGAAAAAGCTGAGCGAGGCGAAGCGGGATTTTCTGGCCGAGCGCATCAAGTCGTGCGCGCTGGCCTGGTCGATTGCGCAGTGTTCCGAAACCGAGATTGATGAAATCAATATCCTTCAGGCTTCTATGCTGGCTATGCGCCGCGCAGTGGAAGGCCTCAAAGTCAGGCCGACGCTGGCGCTGATCGATGGGAACCGCTGTCCCGTGCTGACCATGCGTGCCGAGCCGATCATCAAGGGCGACGACAAGGTAGACGCCATTTCGGCTGCATCGATTCTTGCCAAGACTGCTCGCGACGCCCTCATGATGGAGTTGCACCGTCAGTATCCGCAGTATGCCTTTGACCGGCACAAGGGGTATCCGACCGCCTTGCACCTGGGGCTCCTGCGCGAGCATGGCGTCTCGCCTGTCCATCGCCGGTCTTATGCTCCCGTTCGTGCAGTGCTCGACGAGAGTACTCATGCGCCTGGGAAGGATTGACATGCAGGCCATCACGTCGCGTGACAATTCCCGGTACAAGGAAATCAGACAGCTTGCGCTCGAACCGCGCTCAAGAAGAAAAGCAGGCAAGACCGTGCTGGACGGTATCCACCTGTGCCAGGCATATCTTCAGCATGTAGGGACACCGCAGATCTGCGTCGTGAGCGAATCGGCCATGACCAATGCGGAGGTGCAGGCGATAGTCGAACAGAGCGCTTCCGCGGGCGCGCTTTGCCTTTCCTTGCCGGATGCACTCTACAAGCCGCTCAGCCAGGTCGAGAACGGGGTCGGTATCCTGTGCATTGTTCCCGTCCCTCATCCTGCAGTACCGGCAAAGCTGACACGTTACACCGTTCTTCTTGACCAGATTCAGGATCCGGGCAACCTCGGCTCGATCCTGCGCAGTGCGGCGGCGGCCGGAATCGAACACATATTCTGCAGCCCGGGCACAGCAGCGGCATGGTCGCCGCGCGTATTGCGTGCGGGCATGGGTGCGCATTTCCAGTTGACTATCATCGAGAGCGCCGAACTGCTGCCCTTGATTGAAACGTCCGACATTCCCGTACTTGCCACCAGTCCTCGTGCTGCGCAGAGCATATACGATGTCGATCTTCGGCAACCCGTTGCCTGGCTGTTCGGCCATGAGGGGCAGGGGATATCGGACCATCTCCAGATACCTGCCGCTCATCTGGTGTCCATTCCTCACCTGGGCGAAATGGAGTCGCTGAACGTGGCCGCCAGCGCTGCCGTTTGTTTCTTTGAACAGGTGCGGCAGAAGAGATAGTCGAGCTTCCAGATGCATCACATGCCACACATACCGTGTGCAATACTTTCTTTTTCGTTTTGAATAGTGTTCTTGTCATTTATTTATGAAATGGCGGTACCATCTGATACGCTTTTGTAGTAGCCAAGAGAATACGAATAGTGTGAACATGCACTGAACGCTTTCCCATTTTGCAATGGACGATGTTGACGTGAATCCTTTTCTTGAAGAAAACCGACCAGAAGCCGCGCCGCGCAATCTGCGCGACCTTTCTCTGCCGGAAAGTATGAAGATGCTGGTTCTCGCGCCGCATCCGGATGACTTTGACGCAATTGGCGTTACGCTGAAGTACTGGCATGAACGCGGTCTGTCGCTGCATGTCGCCGTGGCCGATACCAGCAGCGGAATTGAAGATACCTACCGCGGAGGATTGTCGAAGCTGGAGCGAACCCAGT
>Ga0316613_10000672_pt1 | contig 25859 bp, 27 predicted proteins | sample OWC_soil_day10_C_2_FD_207647 | JGI IMG/M metagenome (GOLD analysis project Ga0316613, IMG submission 207647) | Wetland soil microbial communities from Old Woman Creek delta, Ohio, United States - OWC_soil_day10_CT_b | ecosystem: Environmental > Terrestrial > Soil > Wetlands | place: USA: Ohio...
TGGACTTGTAGCGGTGGCCGGTCGCGTAGTACTGGCCGAACTGATGCGGCGTCAGGTTGGACGCGATCAGGGCCTCGGGAAGCAGGGAGAAATACAGGTGTGTCTTCATATGAATGCATCCAGTCCGTGTCGGCTCGGGCCAAATCAGTGACACGGAAAAATACGCGCCGTACCTTCAATTCACAACATGATGGCGGAGAATCCCTACGGACATACGGGCTGACAGACCATCGGGAGGTTCCGGGTCCGGATCGCGGCGATGCTGCCAACCCGCGTGGTCTGCAAGCTCCCCCGCCCGATAGACAGCAGAAGCCATAGATCCCGGGTTACGACGACCTTACGTCGGCGCGACCACCCCCGGGTCCGACTCTTCCTTTGGATTCGGCCCGAACCGATTGCCGCCCGGCGTACCGTTGAGGCACATGAACACCAGAATCACGAGCCCACCGATCACCGGTAGGAACACCAGCAGATACCACGTCGAGCATCGACGCGTTCCTGTGGAGCAACATAGGTGCGGGCTTCGAATCGACGATGCCGCCAGCGACGTGCTCGGTCGCACAGAATTGCCGTCAGTTCGCACCACCGGCACACCATTTGCAGGACCCATGCAACTGAGTCCTGGAGCCACGTAACGACCGGCCCGAGGATCAATTGAATGCTCAGGAGACGCGAATTCTTGATGGCACCCATGGCGGCCACCGCCCTGCTGGCCAGACAGACCGGTGCGGAACCTCCCGCGCGCCGCTTCGGCGCCGCGGCGCGGCTCCAGTCGCTCGAAGTGGGCCCGGCGCGCCTCGGCGTGTGTTTCCTCGACACCGCCACCGGCGACGTCAGCGGCAACCGAATGGAGGAGCACTTCGCGATGTGCTCGACGTTCAAGCTGGCGCTCGTCGCCGCCTGCCTGCGCGAGGCGGACCGGGGCCGCTTGGATCTTGCACAGATCCTGACCTATTCAGAAGCGGACCTTCTTCCCTGGGCGCCGGTGACGGGCAGGAATCTCGCCAGCGGCGGCATGAGTATTGCCGCTCTGGCACAGGCGGCCCAGGAACGGAGCGACGGAGTTGCCGCCAACCTGCTGGTCAAGCGCCTGGGCGGACCGGCCGCCGTCACCGCGAAGTTCCGCGACATGGGCGACACGGTGACCCGTCTCGACCGCTACGAACCGGACCTGGGCCTGGTCCTTTCCGCTGACCTTCGCGATACCACCACGCCCCTGGCGATGGCACAGCTGGTTCGGCGGATCACGACCGGCGATCTACTGCAAAGTGGTTCGCGCGATCAGCTGCTGCTGTGGATGCAGAACACCAACACCGGCCCCAATCGGCTGCGCGCCGGCCTCCCCTCTGATTGGCGCACCGGGAACAAGACCGGAACCGGACGAGCGGAAGGTACTACCAACAAGTGCAATGATGTCGCCATCATTTTCCCGCCCGGCAGCCCACCGATCATCATCGCCGCGTATTTCGACAGCGGCGAGTACACCGCGCAGACCGAGCGTCGGCATGAGGATGTACTCGCTGAGGTGGGAAGGATCGCCGCCCAGTGGGCCGTCGGCTAGTTGCGCGTAAGCCCCAACCGATGCCCATTCGACATTACCAACGGTCGCCAGGTTCCAGGAGTCACGTGCCCGCCATTCGATCCGTTACGCCGCGAGTGCTGCAGGACCGCCTCGCCTCACTGGCCCGGGAACTTTCGGGTAGGGATGATGCGCTCGCCCTGCTGGCCCTGGGTTCTGTCGGCACCGAAACTGCGCGCCTCGACGCCTGGTCTGACCTCGACTTCTTCGTGCTGGTCAGAGACGGCCAGACATTGGGTCAGTTCGCGGTTCCTCGTCTCGAGGTCAGCCGGCGGCACACTGGGTCGGCTACTTACGAATATCCTCTCGTACAGTTGGGCCCAGATGCTGTTCAAACTTCAAAGCCTGCTCACCGGCTGAGGGAGGGTGGCTGATTTCGAAATCCCTTCCGCCGGTGCCCAAGCCTCCCCGAACACACGGACGAGGTTGCCGCCGAGCACCTTCTGCACGCGCTCCTCGCCGTGGCCCCGCGCGAGCAGCTGGTCGGCGAGCGTCTCGAGGCGCCGCGGCGCATTGAGGTCGCTCGCGAACAGGTAGCCGTCCTCCGTCTCGTACGGCGCCGCGATGCCGAGCGCCTTGCGTTCCTGCGTGTTCTTGCGGAACGCCGCGACGAAGTCGGGCGTGACCTCGGTCGCGGACACCCGGCCATCGGTGCCGATCGAGACGTGATCCTCGCCGGCGACTGCGATCGCATGCTCCAGGTGCGCGATGACGTCGGCGGCGGTGGGCTGGCGACCCTTGGCGAGGTAAGGCATCACGAAGATGCCGATCACGCCACCGGAGGCGGCGACGGCACGCAACTCCTCGTCGGTGCGGTGACGCGGGTGCTGCGCCAGCGCGTAGCAACCCGTGTGCGTGAATGCGACCGGCCGCTTCGACGTACGGATCGCATCGGACGCGGTCCGGCGCCCGCAGTGGCTCAGGTCCACCAGGATGCCGAGCGCGTTCATGCGCTCGATCGCCTCGTGGCCGGCGCGACTCAGGCCGGCATCCGCCGGCTCCATGCAGCCGTCGCCGAGCAGGTTGCGTCGGTTGTAGGTGGGCTGCAGCACGCGGATGCCGAGGTGATGCAGGGCCTCGAGCCTGCCGGTGTCGTCCTCGAACGACACGCCGTCTTGCAGCCCATAGACGAGCCCCGCTTGGTCGTCGCGCTGGGCACGGCGAATGTCCTCGACCGTGCGCACGCGCGCGAAGACCGCCGGGTGGCGCTCGATCTCGCCCTCCCAGCGCGTGATGTCGCGGACGATCCTCTCAAAGGCGTCGAGCGGCGACATCGTGCCGACCGCGCCGACGGTCAGGTGCACGGCCGAGAGGCCGGAGGCGCGCACGTCCTCGACTTCGAGGGGCAGCAGCGCCGCGTGATCGTCGGCCTGGCGCCCGCCCGGGAAGCCCAGGCCGTCGATGACGATGCTGCGCGAATAGAGTGCCGCTGCAGAGCCCGCGCCGAGCAGTCGCGACGGCGCAAGGGCGGCCGCCCCCGTGGCGATGGTCATTGAGAGGAATTCCCGTCTAAGAATCATGAGTTCAGCGGAACCGCCAGTGCAGCGCGAGCACCGCGAAGTCGAAGCGCGCGAAGGTGTACAGGTCGTCGTTGTCGGCGCCGCCGTCGAGCACCCGATAGCCGCCCGACAGGTGCAGGGACGGGGTGAGGTCGTAGCCGGCCTGCAGCGTCGCGTCGATGGCGCGACCCTGCGGTGCGCCGAGCCCTTCGAAGTCGAGCAGGGCCCGCCAGCCCGGTGCGAACCGCCACTCCCCGACCAGCGCCAGCAGCGGCACGAAGCCGGTGTCGCTGCGCGAGCGGCTCGTGCCGTCCTGTGACAGGCGGATCTCGGCGTCGCGGATGTTGAGCGTGGCGCCGCCGGACCAGGTCCAGCGCTCGCTGTCGTGGAACACGTATCGATAGCCGAGACGCCAGGAATCGAAGCGGTACTCCGCGCGCACCCGGCCCGGGTCGAACACCGTGTCGCGGAACACGATCGCGCGGTCGCTGATGCCGGTGTCGTCGACGCGCAGCGGCGCGGCGAGCAGGCGCAGTCGATGGCGCTCGGCCAGCGACCACTCGAACGCGACCCGCCCGGCCGCGTACGGCCCCGATCCCGTGATCTCGTCGATGGCGAAGCGCGTGTTGGGCGGCTCGTTCTCGATTCGCGCATCGTTGCGGGCCTGCCAGGCGCCGCCCAGCTCGACAGTCAGCGTGGAAGCGGGGGCCGAGTCGGCGTGGGCCGCGTCGGCGAACAGGTTGGCCACGGCGACAAGCAGAATGCCGGTGAGTGCATCGACACGCAGCTTCGTGTGCCGCCGGCTGGCCGGAGAGTGGTAGATCACTTGATGCGAAGTCCTGACGTCGAGGGGCATGGTTGTCGTCTATCGTGGGCGGGCGGCTCACTGCTGTTGGAAGCCCGTTCGCCGGGTGCGCCCGAACGGTTGCGTCCCAGTTCGCCCGGGCGCAGGAGATGAAGACATCGGCCATGCCGACTCCATAGCCTGGCGCTCGTGGCGAACTACAAACGCAAGTTCTCCGCCTCCAACAGTTCGTCAGCCGCACTCGAAGTCGTCTTCGCCGACCGGCCTGCAGACATCGCCCCAGTCGCCCGTCTGGCGCCAGTAGTCCGCCAGGCCCATTTCGCGCAGCAGCGCCTTGTATCCGGGCAACGTGCGCAACGCAGAGTAGGGCGCGGTCCAGAGTGCCCAGTAGTCCTCGTAGTGGTCGCTGCGACCGTTCAACTTGCTGCGCAAGGCGGCCAAGGCAAGGTCCGCATCCCCGAGGGCGTCGGCGCCCTCGGCAATCAGCAGGGACGGCTGGGCCACGACCGCCCTCCTCAGGACCTCCAGCATGCGCGGGCGATCGCCGAGGACGGGCGCAAATTCCCGGAGGTAATTGGAGAAAGCCCCTCCGACACTGTCCTGCATCAGTCGATACTGGTCACGCAGCGCCTGCGGATCGGTGTCCTCGCGCGACAGCAGACGCAGGAACCGGTTGTATTCCGGCTGGGCGTGGTTGCCATCCAGCGTCTTGCTGCGCTGGTACTCGGCCTCGGCATCGTCGTAGCGGCGCAGCGCGGTGAGGTTCCACTGCTGGTCGCGCGACCAGAACATTGCCAGCGGCTCGATCGCCTTGAGCTCGTCTATGATTCTGACGGTCTCCTCCAGGCGGCCCACTGCGAAGATGAGGTTGGTATACGGATAGGTGTGCTCCCATGACCTGGGGCTGGACTCCATGATCGCCTTGGCGACGGCGATGGCTTCGGCGAACTTTCCCTCGGCGAACAGCGCATAGGCGCGCTCCCGCTGCACGATCCAGCTGTCCGGAGCCAGCGCCGCCACGCGGGCATGTGCCGCTGCCGCCTCCGCCCGCAACTGGGCGGCCTCGGCGGGCTGCGCGCGATTTGCCAGTCTAGTCAGCGACTGCGCCAGCCCATCCCAGGCCAGCACGAAGCCGGGATCCAGCGCCACCGCCTCGCGCAGCTGCTGCACCATGCGGCGCGCCTCCGCGGGATCGCGCCGCTCGGACAACCGGAAGTCTCGCCACTGCAGGTAGCGGTCATACGCCTCCACGTTCGTGGTGCCGCCCTGCGCGAGGTTCAGCGTGCCGACATCCAGCTTTACAGACAGCGCCTGCGCGACGTCCTTCGCGATCTCGTCCTGCACCGCGAACACGCTGCTCAGGCTCCGGTCGTAGGTCTTCGACCACTGCTGCGTGCCATCCTCGGCGCGGATAAGCTGCGCAGTGACACGCAGCTGCTCGCCATCCCTGCGCACGCTGCCCTCCAGCAGCTGCTCGACGCCGAGCTTCGCACCGATCTGTCTCAGGTCCTCGTTCCTGCCCTTGAACGAGAAACTCGAAGTGCGTCCGGTCAGCCGCAGCGCCGGAATCCGCGCCAGCCGATTGATGATCTCCTCGGTAAGGCCGTCGGAGAAATAGTCCTGGGCCGGGTCGGCCGAGAGGTTGGCAAAGGGCAGCACGGCGAGCGTCACGCCGTTTTGCGCCACGGACACGGCCGGTGTGGAGGCTGTTGCCGCCGTGGGCTCGACGCTCCCGTTTCGCGGAAACAGAGCCCAATACGCCAGGCCTGCGGCCGCGAGCAACGCGGCCCCGATCCCGAGGGCAACTCCACGGCGCGCGCCTTTGCGACCTGCGGCCGCCGCAACCGGACGCTGCTGCGCGAGCGCGGGATCCTGCCGGGCCTCGCCGGTGGTGCGCCGCAGGTCGTCGATGAATGTTCGCCACCGGGGATCGGTGGCATCGCCGCTCCAGCCCGCCAAGTCCGCCGTGTGGACCAGCTCGAATATGACGGGACGCCTGCAGGGCTCGATCATCACCGGCACAAGCCGACGCGTGGCTCGCGCCTGCGTTGCCTCCGCGCGTACCCAGTCCGATTCCACCGAACGCCTCGACCAGAGCACCACGACGGCCCGGGCTTCCTCCAGCGCCTTCTCGGTCACCCGGTCAAAGGTCTCGCCGGCACGGATCGCCTGGTCCCACCAGACGCTGAACCCGTCGCGCTCCAGCCCGGTCGCGAATTGCTGCGCGATCTTGCGGTCGTCCCTGCTGTAGGAAACGAAGACGTCGGCCATATCGGAAGCGCTCTCCTGGCGGTCGATCATGCCATAGCCTCATCAGCCGTTCGTGCGCGGTGATCTTGATGACGGAGACGCTCACGCAAGTCGTGCGCCCACCCGAGCACCGCCGCTCCTGTCGTGCTTCAACCCCCGCCACACCAGCATCGGGAACGCCGTCGCTGCGCTGCTCAATGTTCCGTCGTGCACGCACTACGGCGGACTGTCGTCGGGCTCGAGCTTGAGCGCCTTGCGAACGTCCACGAAATTCGTCGGACGCTCCAGCGGCGGGTAGAAGTCCTTCGGGAACCACACGAAGTACAGGAGCAGCTTCACCGTGGTCGGGTCGCAGGTCGGTGGTCGACAGGGGATGCGCCTGGGCTCCACGCGGCGGATATACACCCCGAAGCGGTTGCCGCTGCGCAGCAGCGTGTTGTCGGAGAAAGGCAGCGAATAGGGCGATATGGTGAAGTCCACCGTGTCGTAGCTGTCGCCAGGCTTCACGACTGGAGACTGCTGCTTGCCGGGCGGCGACGGCGGCGGCTCGGCACTGGCACCCAGGGTCTGTGTTTCCCAGTTCAGATCGTAGAGCTTCAACTCGAATTCGTCGTGGCAGTCCGGCGAGCGCACGACGAGTGGAACGACGTCGAACTTGGACAGGTCCGTATCCCACCGGACGCACTGCAGGTTGACCGCCTTGCCGTCCGACGGCTGCTCTGCGAAGCAGGTCTGCCGGCCGCGCGCGGCTTCCTCCGCAGTCGAACTGAGCCACATCTCGACGACGGGCGAGGCAACGACGGGTGCGGCGCCCTGCGACGATACGCACGAGCCGCTCCCGTTCCGCCCGAGCGACGCGATCTGGCGCCCGATCACCTTGCGCGACACCGAGCGCAGTCGGTTGCGGTTCTCGGCGGTCTGCTTCGGCAGGCGGTCGACGTATCGCAACAACGGCCCGAGTTCGAAGTGCTCGTGGAAATTGAGAGCCAGCAGCTCCGCGAGCAGCGTGATGCGGTCCGCCCGCTCGCGCTGTCGGGCGATCTGATGATCCTCGCTTTCCACGCACGTGCCGTCCGCCGCTCTCTTCTGGCAATCCTCCTTGGTCTGCTCGAGCATCGGGTTGACGAGCTGGCTGAACATGTTCGAGCGCAGGCTGCTCTCCGCCTGTTCGCGCTGGTTCAGCGTCTCGCGAAGGTTGTTGCGCTCCGAGATGTAGAGCGACAGCCACGTTCCCCCGATCGTCGCAAACGCCGCCAGGAGCGGTATCGCCAGCTTGTTGAGGATCTCGACCCAGCGCGGGATATCGGGCTCGGAGCGCGGGCGATCAGATGAAGGCGACTCGGTCGGCATCGCGAAAGACGTTGGACCCGGGCATGGTGAGTGTCAAGCAAGGGCGTCGAAGTGCGCCTTGATCAGCGCCGCCCGCCCCGCCTGGCCGCCAGACTTGCGAGTTGCGATCGGCGCGCAGATTGTTTCTATCGAAACACCTGGTCTATACTAGGGCACGGAAGAAAATGTCATGGGCGTCAAAGCAATCGCACCTGTCGAAACGGCGGCTTCGGAAGACCGCGGCGCACTCGCCCGCATGGTCATGAAGCTGCTCGAGCACTGGCAGCTCAGCACCGAGGACCAGGCGGCGCTGCTCGGGCTCGCCGCCGGTAACCGGGCCGCGCTGGGCCGCTATCGGCGCGGCGAGGCGATCGGCACCAGCCGCGACCAGCTCGAGCGGGTCGGGCACCTGCTCGGCATCCACAAGGATCTTCGCCTCCTGTTCCCGCAGAACCTCGACCTCGCCTACCGCTGGATGACGACGCGCAACCGCGCTTTCGACAACCGTACCCCGGCCGAGGTGATCAAGGACCAGGGGTTTGCGGGGCTGCTGATCGTGCGCGGCTACCTCGACCGGGCGCGCGGCCGGTAGGTCGCGCCTCAGGTGCACGAGTTCTTCTCGAGCCTGACGGTCGTCGACACGCACCGGGACGTGCGCCGCAACATCGTCTCGCTGCGCGAATCGCGCAACCTTTTCGACGACCTGAGCAGCGACCCGGCCGAACAGGCGCTCGCGCAGCAGGTCGAGAGTGCGGTAAAGCCGCTGCACTACCACTCGCCGACCCCGGTGATTCACCGTCCTTTCGAGGAGGCCGAGTGGTTCAACGCCATCGGCTGGCCCTTCCAGCACTGGCAGAGTAGCCGCTATTCCGACGGCAGCTACGGCGTGTGGTACGGCGGTGACAGCGTGGAGGCGACCGTCTACGAGACGGCCTACCACTGGTACCATGGCGTGCTGCTCGATGCGGAGGGTTTCACCGGCGAGCCGGTGGTCATCGAGCGCAAGGTCTACAACGTGGCCTGCGATGCGCTGGTCCTCGACCTGCGGCCATGCGTCGACAAATTCCCGGCCCTGCTGCACAAGACCGACTACGCCTTCACGCAGCATGTTGGCGCGCGGCTGCAACGCGAGGGCCACCCCGCGCTGGTTACGCGTTCGGCGCGTTGCCTCGACGGGCTCGTCTACGTCGTCTTCAACGACGCGGTGCTGACGAGCCCGCGCGTCAACTGCATGCTCACCTATCGCCTCAAGGGAGCGCACATCCTCGTCGAGAAGCGTCCTGGCACGACCTGGCGCAGGATCCCGGTCGCCGACCTGTGAGCGTGGCGGTGTCGGTGGCTCACTGCGCGGCAATCTCCCGGCCACCGAGCATCACGAACGACACCTTCTCCAGCACCGACAGGTCGCGAAGCGGATCGCCCGGCACGGCGATGATGTCGGCGAGCTTGCCCGGCTCGACGGTGCCGATGCTGTCCTGCCAGCCGAGGAGTTCGGCGTTCACGCGCGTGGCCGCCTGGATCGCCTGCATCGGCGTCATGCCAGCCTTGACGAGCAGTGCGAGTTCGCGCACGCCCTGCCGGACCGGGAAGCCGACATAGTCGGTGCCGACGCCCACCCGGACACCCGCCTTGATCGCCTTGCCTACGGCCGCCAGGTGCTGGGCGCGATACCGGCGCGTCAGCTCGTTCATCTTGGCCTGCGCCGCGCTGCCCGGCTGCTCGTCGAGGTAGTAGTCGCCGACGTAGAGAGTCGGGACGAGGTAGACGCCTTTCTCCTTCATGAGCTGAATGCCTTCGTCGTCGATGAAGGTGCCGTGCTCGATCGTGCGCGCACCCGCGAGGATCGACGCGCTGATGCCCGAGGCTGAATGGGAATGTGCGGCGACCGGCACGCCGAGGCGCGAAGCTTCCTCGACTATCGCTCCCAGTTCCTCGGGGCTGAAGTGCGCTCTGTTCGGGTCGTTGCCGGCCGACATCATCGCGCCGCTCGCCAGCACCTTGATCCAGTCGCTGCCGTGCTTGATCTCCTCGCGCACGGCCTTGCGCACGTCGTCCACGCCGTCGACGACGAGGCCGTCGGCCACGACCGCGTGCTCAGGGCCGAGGAAGTTGAGGTCCCCGCCGCCGCCCGTGATCGAGAAATAGTGACCGGCCCCGGTGATCCGTGGACCCGTGAACAAGCCCTCCTGGATCGCCGTGCGCACGTCGAGGTGCGCGTAGGCCACGTCGGCGTCGCCGAGGATGCGCACCGTCGTCCAGCCGGACCGCAGCATTTCCTGCACGACGTTCAGGCCGCGCAACGCCTTGTAGCCCGAGGATCGCCGCAGGTGGTCCACCTGGTAATCGTCAGTCTTGATCAGCACGTGGGCGTGGGCGTCGATGAGGCCTGGAAGGCAGGTGTCCTGCGAGCGGTCGATCACCGGGCCCGCGGTGTCCGGCGTGAAGGCGCCGACCGATACGATGCGGCCGTCCTCGATGCGGATCGCGACGTCGCGCCTCGGTGTAGCCGCTCGGCCGTCGATGAGCGTGCCGCAACACAGCGTCGTGATGCCGGTGGCGGAGGGTGCTGCCGCGTCAGCCGCCGGGCTCGCTGGGGAAGGCCCCGAAACGGCAAGGCACGCCACGACCAAGGCAGACGTCGTTGTTCGTCGATCCATCGGTGTCGTCCTCTTGAATGCTTCGCAGCTGGATTGCCACCCCGGCCCTGTCGCATCCTAGCGCTCGACGCGAGGAAGCGGCTCGACCTTGTCGCCGCGCCTGCCGGGAGATGACCATGCGACTCAACCACGTCACCCTGATCGTCTCGGATCTACAAGCGTCGCTGCGTTTCTACCGAGCGCTCGGTCTCCAGCCCATCGTCCTCGCGGAGCCACGCTACGCACGGCTGGTGTTTCCCGATGGCGACGAGACCCTCTCGCTCGAGGTCACGGGCGAAGCCGCGCAGCCGTCCCGCGTCCAGCTCTACTTCGAGTGCCTGGACCTCGACGAGGTCTGGGCGCGACTCGAGCGCGACGGGTTGCGGTTCGAGCAGCCGCCGACGGAGATGTCGTACCTGTGGCGCGAGGCGCGGCTGCGCGACCCGGATGGACACCAGGTCCGTCTCTACAATGCAGGCGTGAATCGTCTCAACCCGCCGTGGCGCCTCGCCTGATCGTGAAGGACCCCACCCCGCTCGGAGGCGCAATGGTCAGTGCCGACAACCCGAGTCAGTCTGGGGACGCGATCCGCGCGAGCCTCGCGATGAAATGGCGTAGGCTACCGGCCACGCGTCCGGCGCATTCCGCGCGTGGACCGATAACCAGAATGAGCAGGGAGTAAAGTCATGTTCAAGAGAATCCTTTCCGTCGCCGCTGTGTCGATCGCGTTGTGCGGGTTCGCTGGGACGGCCGGTGCCCAGACCTGGAGTGCGGAGCAGCAGGAGCTCTGGCAGCTCGAGCAGCAGCAGTGGAAGATGTCCGCCGCGAAGGACCTGAGCTGGATCGACACCATGGTCCACCCGAACATGCGCTACTGGGGGATCGGCAGCCCGATGCCGCGCGACAAGGCGTCGCTCAAGCACTGGAGCCGCTTCGACAGCGAGAGCAGCACGGTGCTGCAGCAGGAGATCTTCCCGATCTCCGCGACGATCACGGGGAACGTCGCGGTCCTGCAGTACCACTACATGGTGGCGAGCGAGAACTACAAGAAGGAGCGCGAGACCGTGACCGGCCAGTACACGGACGTGCTGATCAAGGAGAACGGCCGCTGGATGTTCATCGCCTGGGCCGGCGGCGACATCAAGAAGGACTGACCGACGAAGCGGAGGCGACGGCGGGCGAGTTCCCGCCGTCGCCTCCGCGCGACCATCCCTATTGCGGTCGCTGCAGCGCCGGCGTCGCCACGAACGGCTTGATGCCGAGGGCCGAGTAGATCTCCGTCGGGAAGTACACGTCGCTGCCCCGGGTGACCATGGCCACGCGGCGGATTGCCGAGATGTCGGTCGTGGGATCACCATCCACCAGGATCACGTCGGCGTTCATGCCGGGCTCGATGACGCCGAAGCCGTCGAAGCCGAGTTCGCGGGCGGTCTCGAGCGTGGCCATCTGCAGCACGCGCGCGGCCGGGATGCCCGCCTCCACGTACAGCTCGAGCTCTCGATGCAGCAGGAAGCCCGGCACGCCGTCCGTGCCTGGCATCACGGTGATCCCGGCGGCGTCCATCCGGCGCACCATGTCGAGCATCTTCAGGTACGACTTGCGATAGACCGCACGCTGCGCCGGCGTGGCATCCATCTCAGCCTGCCTGAGGAAGCGCTGGTAGGTGATCGGCAGGTGCTCGGCGATCATTCCGTACGCCGGCGAGGGCTGGCCCATGTCCTGGCGGAACATCGGCTCGAAGGTTGCGACCGTCGGATCGACCGACACCCCGCGGTCCGCGAGCAGCGTGAGGAAATCCTGGACGGCGGGTGAGTCGAGGTCGAGCTGGTGCGCCTTGTCGGCCACGAGCTTGAATCGCAGCAGCGTGCGCGTGTCGTCCTCGGGACCGGCCAGGAAGTTGAGGAACAGCTGGTTGATGTGCTGCAGCTCGTCGTAGCCGGCCCGGACCATCACCTCGGCCCGCGTGAAGGCCGGCACGTGGCCGCTGACCCGCAGCCCGCGCGAGTGGGCGTGGCGTACCGTCTCCTCGACCCACTCCGGCTTGAACGAGTTGTAGATCTTGATCTGGCGGAAGCCGCGCTCGGCGTACCAGTCGACCCAGTCCCGTGCCTCGTCCAGCGAGTTCGCGACCGCGCTGAAGCGGGCGGCGAACGGGCTGGCGCCCTCGAGGAAGCCGGCGCGCCCGAGGTACCGCGGCGTCAGGTACTCACCCGACTCGCCCTTCTCGATGAGGCGCAGGAACTGCTCGTTGTCGTTGCCGATGTCGCGCACGATCGTGACGCCGGCGGCGACCTGCAGCGGCGCGCCCCATTCCGACTCGTGGCCGTGAGCATCGATCAGCGCCGGCAGCAGCGTGCGGCCGGTGCCGTCGACCACCGTGGCTTCCTTCGCGACCGGCTTCGCGGCGGGCATCACCGCCGCCACCTTGCCGCGGTAGAGGTAGACCGTGCTCGGCTCGCCGAGGACTGCCTTGCGGGAGTCGAACACCCGCACGTTTGTGATCGCCAGCATGTCGGCGACCGCGTGTCGTGTCCTGCGCTGCAGGTCGGCGAGCAGCTTTCCGTCGGCGGCCTGCTGCAGCCCGGCAAGCCGAGCGGCCTCATTGGCGAAGCCCTTTGCGATCACGCCGATGGGTCCCGGATAAAGGTAGGCGAACAGGTCGCGGTCGGGTCCTTCGTCGAGCCACACGTAGGACGGACTGAGATCGATGCCGGTGATGGCGTACAGCGACACGGACCGCGTTGCCTCGCCCGAGTTGACCGTGACCGTCTCCACCTTGGCGAGTGCCGCCTCGCCTGACGGGGCCAGCGGCAGCCGGCCTCCGGGTGATGCGACCAGCGCACGCGCCAGCGCCGCGGTGGCTTCGGGAGTGCCCTGGATCGGGACGTAGAACAGCGGGGCCGGCGCAGCAATCTCGCCGGCGTCGGACAGCGTCCTCCAGGAGGCGCGCCCGGCCTTCTGCTGGAAGCGCTCGTCGATCGACGCATCGAAGGTGGTCTTGCCGCTGGAGGTATAGCTCGCCACAGAGCCGTTGCCGCCGAAAGTCCAGCGTTCCCTGATGTCCGGGCCGCGTCCGTTCTCGCGGTAGGTGTAGACGACGTCGACGGTGTTGCCGCGCGCCGTGCGCGTCATGCTGCCGGCGACGAAGTCCTGCACGAGGAAGTCGTAGCTGCTGGTCGAGCCCTGCGGTGCCGCGTCGGCGGCGCCCACGAACAGGAACGTGGCCAGCGCCGCGAGCAGCGTTCGGCGGATGCCATTCAGCATTTGCGTTACTCCCCCGTTATCGTTGCGCCGGCCACGCGGCCGGCGTGACGGGAGTCTACCCAAGTCGCGGCGGCGCAAGCTGCCGACTTGATATGCTGTGGGCTTAGGAGCGCCGCGCCTGTCGCGACCTGCCATCGTGCGCAGGGGCCCCGCCACCCGGCAGGAGGACACGAACATGTCAGACGACACCGGCACGGTTCGCCTCCATCGCGTGCTCCGCGCTCCGGCGGAGCGCGTCTACCGCGCCTTCCTGGATCCCGACGCGATGGCGAAGTGGCTGCCGCCGCACGGCTTCACCGGCAAGGTTCATCACCTGGACGCACGCGTCGGCGGCGGCCATCGCATGTCGTTCACGAACTTCAGCACCGGCAGGAGCCACTCCTTCGGCGGAACGTACGTCGAGCTCACGCCGCATGAATGCATCCGGTACACCGACCGTTTCGACGATCCCAACCCGCCCGGCGAGATGCAGGTGACGATCACGTTGCGGCCGGTCCTCTGCGGTACCGAGCTGGCGATCGTCCAGGAAGGGATCCCCGCGGCGATCCCGGTCGAGTTCTGCTACGCGGGATGGCAGGAGTCGCTGCTGTTGCTGGCCCAGCTCGTCGAGCCGGAGATTCCCGACGGTGCATAGATGAACGAAGATCAGCTCCGCTCCGCGCTGCAGGCCGAGTACCTGCACCTGCAGAAAGCCGTCGAGGACATGGACGGCCGGGCCGTCACGATCAAGGCCTGGAGCATCAGCTTCAGCCTGGCTGCGATCGGGGGAGCATTCGTGAGCAAGGCGGGCAACGCCCTGCTGCTCGCCTGCGCCAGCGCCGTGCTGTTCTGGTGGCTCGAAGCCCGCTGGAAGACTTTCCAGGACGCCTACTACGGCCGGATCGACGACATCGAGCAGCACTTCCGCGGCGAGCGGGCGCTCGCGTCGGCGCTGCAGATTCGCGCCGCCTGGTACAGGAGCTGGAACGGCGGTAGCCGAAAGCGACTCTGGGAGATCCTGACCTGGCCGCACGTCGCGCTGCCCCATGCCGTGGTCGCGGCGATCGCGCTGGTGCTGTACGTGCTCGTGCGGCTCGGCTTCGTCAACCTGTGATCGGAGGGACCATGAATCGAAAGCTCATCAGCTCGGGATCCACCTTCGAGGCCGAGATCGGCTACAGCCGCGCCGTCGTCCAGGGCGATTGGATCTTCGTCTCCGGAACGACCGGATTCGACTACGCGACGATGACGATCGCCGACGACCTCGAGCATCAGACGGAGCAGTGCCTGAAGAACATCGAGGCGGCGTTGTTGCAGGCCGGGTCGAGCCTCGCCGATGTCGTCCGGGTAACCTACGTGCTGCCCGACGGCGACGAGTTTCCTAAGTGCTGGCCGGTGCTTCGCAAGTACTTCGGCGAGGTGCGTCCGGCCGCCATGATGATCGCCGCGGGCCTGGCCGACCCGCGGATGAAGATCGAGATCGAAGTCACTGCCCTCAGGCAGGCCGGGTAGCGAGCCCTCCCCGGCGTCGTGCCGCAACCGCCGCAGGCGAAAAGGTCTCTCAGCGCAGGTTTCGCCACGTTCCCGCGTTCATGACCTTCTGGAACCCCAGTGCCTTGAGCTTGCGTGCAGCGAATGCGCTACGGGTGCCGGAGGCGCAGGCGACGACCACCCAGCGGGCCGGGTCGAGTTCCTTTGTACGCGCATCGATCTCCTGCAGCGGGATGTTCAGGGTGCCAGGCACGTGACCGCCCGCGAATTCGCCGGCGCTGCGCACGTCCACCAGCTGCGCACCTTCGCGCTTCAGTTCCGGGAGCCGCCGCCGCACGCGGAGCGCACCCAGAAGGCGCCAGGCAATGTACGCGAGGACGATGCCGATCAGCAGGTAGTCGTAGTTCATGGGTGAGCATTGGTTCTGAGCGGGTCTGTCTACCTTACCGCAGGCGACCTCCACTCCGTATCATTCGGGCGTGCCCATGCCGCTTCCACCGTTTCCCGTGATCCGTACCGCGCGCCTGGTCATTCGCGCGGTGGCCGAGCCCGATCTCGCCGACCTGCTCGAGGTCAACGGCGACGACGAGGTCACACGGTTCCTGCCGTATGCAACCTGGCGCGGTCCCGACGATGCGGCCGCCTGGCTGGCGCGCATGGAGGCGCTGTGCGCGACCGGGACCGCCCGGCAGCTCGTGATCGAACGCCAGCCGGACCGCAAGGTGATCGGCACCGTGCTACTGTTCCAGTTCGACGAGCCGAGTGCACGCGCAGAAGTCGGCTATGTCCTGGGCCGTGCCCACTGGCGCCGGGGATATGCGACGGAGGCGCTCCGGACCATGTGCCGGCACGCGTTCGAGGACATGGGCATCCGCCGCATGGAGGCGGAGGCGAGGCCGGACAACGTCGCCTCGAACGAACTCCTGCTGTCACTCGGCTTCAGCCACGAGGGACGGCTCCGCCAGCGCTGGACGGCGAAGGACGAGACCTACGACACCAACATCTACGGTTGCCTGATCGACGACTGGCTGAAGCGCAACCCGCGGGCGCCCACCTGAGCGACGATAAATTCAGCGGTTGACCGGCGACGAGTGTTACTGGCGATAGACGGGATAGAGCCCGTAGCGCTCGTCCCAGGACGGGTGGCGACGGTGGAAGAGCTCGAGGCGGTCCGCCGGGCTGCCCGCGAACGCGGCGTCCTCGTGCAGCCGCCGCTCGAATTCCTTCCTGAGGGCGGGGTCCTGCTCCAGCATCTGCCGGGCCACTTGCTCGGTGACGTAGTTCTCGAGGTACTCCTTCTTCTCGAAGGCCGTGGCGAAGAAGCCCCAGGAGACGAACGAGTCGGGGGCCTGCGGTTCGAGCAGCGACATCACCAGCCGTGCCTTCGGCTGCGCGATCGGCACGAACAGCGCGCCGACTCCGATGTCGCGTGGCTCGTCGCGCCAGATTCCCTCGACCGCGGTGCGCGTGCGGCCCTCGAAGGTCCCCGCCTCGGTGGTCACCTTGTCGGTGCGAAACGTCTGCACGGCCGCGGCCGGTCGCGGCGTGGCGAGGCGCTCGAACTCGATGCCGTGCGTGGCGAGCCGCTCCGACACCCACGCCGCGTGCGCGGCGGGCACGAAATAGCCCTTGGTGGGGGCGGTCACGGTGAGCGCCGGCTTCAGTTCGTACTTGAGCGGCAGCTTCCAGATCGTGGGCCGCGTCGAGTCGTAGCGGATCCACGTCTGGCCGGACACCGTGGACGGCTCCTGCGTGTACTCGTAGCCGCGGATGTCCACCGTGCGCACGGCGCCCGTGTTGGTGTAGCTCAGTGCCACGGGCTTTCCGGCCAGGGCGCGCGCCCGGTCGTCGGCCGCGCGGGCCGACTCGAGCCACTTCGCACCGTCGCGTGCGGCGAGCTCCACCATGGCGAGGATCGTCTCGCGCGTCGCCGTCACCCGCCGCGGATACGGCTGCCACGAGTGGGTCTCGACCAGCGCGCCGAATCGATTGCGGGTCGCCCAGTAGCTCTTGCTGAAGCGCGGTTGCGAGACCCACACGGCGAAGCCCGACTCCGGATCGTCGCTGCTGAGGAACTCCGGGTAGAAAGGCAGTGCGTGGAAGCCCGCACCCCGCAGCCGATCCAGAACTTCGTCGCGCAGCGCGTGGCCGGTCACGCCGAGCTCGAGGTCCCATCCGTCGCCCGGCTCGACCTCCACGGACAGGTCCTCGCGCAGCTCGGCACCATCGGTCACATGCAGGTCGGCGTACAGGATCGGGTCCCAGTCATTCAGCAGCCCGAGCAGCGCGCGCATCTCCGGCGCATCGGCCTTGGCGTGGTCGCGGTTGAGGTTCAGGTTCTGCGCCGTCGTGCGCCAGCCCATCTCCTCCGGGCCACGCTGGTTGGGGCGGTTCCAGGCACCGAAGCGCTCGTGGCCATCGACGTTCAGCACCGGCACGAACAGCACCGTGGTGCGATCGAGGGCCCCCGCGCTCACGCGTCCCTCGAGCAGCTCGCGCAGCGCCAGGAAGCCGGCGTCCTTGCCGTCGATCTCCCCAGCGTGGATGCCGCCCTGGAAATAGACCACGGGCCGCCCGCGCTCGCGCGCGGCCTGTGGGTCGAGCACGCCATCGCCCGAGGCGGCGAGCGCGAGCATCGGGCGGTTCTCGGGCGTGCGCCCGAACTCGAGGCAGCGCACCTGTTCCGGCCAGCGGGCGGCATAGGCGGCACACAGGCGCTCCACCTCGTCGTACCGGCCGGTGCGCGCGAACCCGGAGCGCTCGGCAACGGTCGCGAGATCCGCTGGAACCTCAGGCGGTGCGCTCCAGGCCGGCGCGGCCGCGATGAGCATCAGCAGGCCGGTCGGAAACGGGCGGACGGGTCGGCGGTTCATGGTCTCGAGGTTCCCTTAGGCGACGCGGCGGGGTGGCGGACGCGGCCATGGGCGGCAATCCTCTCACACTGCATCCCGCCCGCTGCGATGTCAGGGTCCGTGGTCGTGGCGCGGGCTGCGAGGCGAGGGAAGGCCGCCATTCAAGCTGCTAGGATCGCCCCGCTGCGGCCCCGGCGGGTCGCTGTGCCCGATCACTCGCACAGGACGCACGCATGACCCAGACAGGCTCCGCCGTCGCTCCACGTGGCTGGATCGCCCGCTCGCTCGATGTCGTCGAGCGCGTCGGCAACAAGCTCCCCGACCCCGTCGTGCTGTTCCTGCTGCTGATGGTCGCGGCCTGGCTCGTGAGCTGGTGGCTGTCGGGCGTCAGCTTCACGGAGATCGACCCGCGCACCGGCCAGCCGGTGCAGATCAAGAACCAGCTGGCCGGCGAGTCGCTCACGGCCTTCATGTCGAAAATGGTCGGCACGTTCACGAGCTTCCCGCCGCTCGGCGTGGTGCTGGTGGCGATGCTCGGCCTCGGCGTTGCCGAACACACGGGCTTCATCAGCGCCGTGCTGCGTGCCGCGATGTCAGTCACGCCACGCGTGCTTCTGACCCCGGTGCTGATCGCCGTCGGCATCCTCAGTCACGTCGCGGTGGACGCCGGCTACGTGCTGGTGATCCCGCTTGGTGCGGTGATCTTCTACGCTGCGGGTCGCCATCCGCTCGCCGGCATCGCGGCGGCGTTCGCCGGCGTGTCGGGCGGGTTCAGCGCCACGCTCGGCGTGCCCTCGAGCCTCGACCCGCTGCTCGCCGGACTCACTCAGACTGCAGCGCAGCTCGTTGACCCGGCGGTGGTCGTGAACCCGCTCAACAACTTCGTGTTCACGACGGTCTCCTCCGCCCTGATCATCCTAGTCGGCTGGGTGCTGACCGATCTCGTGATCGAGCCGCGCCTGCGTGCCACGCGGGTGGACGCGGACCCCGCCGAGCTGCCCACGCAGGAGCCGCTCGCGCCGCGCGAGCGCCGCGGGCTGCTGTGGGGCGGTCTCGCGGGTGCGCTGGCGGTGGTCGCGTTGCTACTGACGGTGCTGCCGGCGGACACGCCCTGGGCGGCGCCGCCGGGCGAGGACGGTCGCCGCCAGCTGCTGGTGTCGGCGGCGCCGCTGATGCAGTCGATCGTGCCCATCATCTTCGTCACGTTCCTCATCCCCGGCGTCGTTTACGGCGTGGCTTCGGGCAGCGTGAAGACCCACCGTGACGTGGTCGCCGGAATGGCGAAGTCCATGTCGGGCATGGGCTACTACATCGTCATGGCGTTCTTCTGTGCGCAGTTCATCTTCGCCTTCGGGCAGTCGAACCTCGGCGCGCTGCTCGCCATCAAGGGCGCGAACGCGCTGCGCGAGATGGCGTTGCCGCTCGGTGTGACGCTCGCGGGCATCGTGCTGCTGAGCGGTTCCGTCAACCTGCTGGTGGGCTCGGCCTCGGCCAAGTGGGCGCTCATCGGCGCGATCCTGGTGCCGATGCTGATGCAGCTCGGCGTGTCGCCCGACCTCACGCAGGCGGCCTACCGCGTCGGCGACAGCTCGACCAACATCATCACGCCGCTGCTGCCGTACTTCCCGCTGATCGTGGTGTTCTGCCGCCGCTACGTGAAGGACTCCGGCATCGGCACGCTGGTCGCGCTGATGCTGCCGTACTCGGTCACGCTGCTGGTCACCTGGACCGCGCTGCTGCTGGCGTTCTGGGGTCTCGGGATCCCGCTCGGCGTGGGCAGCAGCTATGGTTACGTGATGCCGAACGGATAGAGGAACCATCCATGCCGATCCAAAGCCCCATCTTCGCCCCCGCCATCGCGCTGGTGCTGTGGTCGCTCCTGATGCTCGCGTGGCTGGCGCTCACGCGCCTGCCGGCGATGTCGAAAGCCGGCATCGACCTCGGCTCGGTCGTCGGCGCACGCGGCGTCAACCTCGAGGGCGTGATTCCCGACAAGGTGAACTGGAAGTCGCACAACTACACGCACCTGATGGAGCAGCCCACGCTGTTCTATGCGACCGTGATCATCCTCGGCGTGACAGGTGCCGGGGACGGCACGAACCTGATGCTCGCCTGGGCCTACGTCGGCCTGCGCATCGCGCACAGCATCGTGCAGGCCGTGTGGAACCGCGTGTCGGTGCGGTTCGCACTGTTCAGCGCGGCCACGGTGGCGCTGCTGCTGCTCGCGTTCAACGCGGCGCGCGTGACGTTCTGAGGAGGGACGCCCGCATGCGCGACGGCCGTCGACCCGCCGCCGCACGAGCCGCGGGACACGCACCTTCGGGTGTACCTCACGGGTGACTCGGCCCGGGCGATCTACGAGCACATGAAGGTGATCCCGGAGGAGCATCCCTGCGGGGATCCCGAGGGCCTGTCGAAGAGCATCGGCAGCATGACTTGCGTACGCCGCCACGCCGACGGCGGCTGGGCCTGCTGAATCGCGCACGGGGGAAGCGACATGGGCACACGGGATCCACGTGTCGACGTCTACATCGAGAATGCTGCGCCGTTTGCGCAGCCGGTCCTTCGCCACCTGCGCGAGGTAGTGCACTCGGCCGCGCCCGACATCGAGGAGACGCTGAAGTGGGGCATCCCGCACTTCATGCACGACGGCATCGTCTGCAGCATGGCTGCGTTCAAGCAGCACTGCACTTTCGGGTTCTGGAAGCACGCCCTCGTCGTCAAGGACGGCGGCGAGAGCAGCAGCGATGCGATGGGATCCTTCGGGCGCATCACGCCGAGCCAGCGCTACGAGTACGTGGAATGGATCGCCGAGGCGAAGCGGGAAGACACGCGCGAGAGCCGACTCGCGACTGCTCTCGAGTGGATCGTGGCCGGTAAGACGCGGCACTGGAAGTACCAGAAGTGCTAAGCGGTTTGGTCGCGCCTCCTCGATCTGCGATACTTTCGCACCGTTCCGCCGGCCCCAGGAGATCGTTACCGTGACCGACGCAGCCGCGACCCGCGCGGTCGAACCCTCGCTCGTCAGCTACACCCACTGGATGTACGCGCTGCACGCGCTGAGCGCCCTGATGGGCATCCTCACCTCGGCCGCCATCGCGACCGCGTTCGTGTTCAGCATCCCGTCGGTCATCGCGGTGATCATGAACTACGTGAAGCGTGGCGAGGTGCGTGGCACCTGGCTCGACAGCCACTTCGGCTGGCAGCTGCGCACGTTCTGGTGGGCGGTGTTCTGGATCGTCGTGATCAGCGTGTTCTCGGCGCCGCTGGTGCTGGCGCTAGGCCTGGGTTTTCTCACTTGGGCTGCCGGCATTGCCATCGTCGGCATCTGGATCCTCTACCGCATGGTCCGCGGCTGGCTCGCCCTCAAGGACGGGCGCCCGGTCTAGCAGCGGCCCCCGTCGCCGTCCCGACGACGCCCAAACTCAGGAGTCCTCGACATGCTCATCGCCCAGGACAAAGTCGTCCTCATCCACTACACGCTCACCAACGACAAGGGCGAGGTGCTCGACAGCTCCTCCGGCGGCGATCCGCTCGCGTACATGCACGGGCAGGGCAACATCATCCCGGGCCTCGAGAAGGCGCTCGAGGGCAAGCAGGCCGGCGACAAGCTGAGCGTGAAGGTCGAGCCGGCCGAGGGCTACGGCGTGCACGATGCCAAGCTCATCCAGCAGGTGCCGCGGCGCCAGTTCGGCGGGGCCAACGTGCAGCCGGGCATGCAGTTCCACGCGCAGACCTCGGGCGGAAACACGCGCGTCGTGACGGTGACCCGCATCGTGGGCGACATGGTCACGGTGGACGGCAATCACCCGCTCGCGGGTGAGAACCTCAACTTCGACGTCGAGGTGACGGACGTGCGCGATGCGTCCGCGGAGGAACTCGAGCACGGGCACGTGCACGGACCGGGCGGGCATCACCACCACGACCACGATCACTCGCACGACTGAGCGATCGGCCGCGCGGGTCGCCGCCGCGCGTCCCAAAGTTGTCACTCCGCACAGTTACCTAGTGCGATCCGCGACATCCACGGCTGACCGCCACGCCCGGCGGGCAGACACTACCGCCAGTTTTCCTCCTGCGTGAAAGATTACCGGCGGCCTGCATCAGCACCCGCCGGTCTTTTTTTTCGTCTCGCAGCCTCACCGCCGCGGCCGGAACGCCCCGTTGAGCGCGGCGAGGGTCGGCGGATCGCGCCCATAGACGTCGTTGCGGAACACCACCTGCCCGTTCGGCAGCGGCTGCGCCGTCCAGTACAGCAGCAATACCGGCACCGGCTTCGCGAGATTCACGGTCTGCATCTTCTTCGTGGCGACCGCCGCGGCCAGCGTCTCCTGGTTCCAGCGCGACGGGTCGTTCAGCACCAGCTCCGCGAGCTCGAACGCCTTCTGCACGCGGATGCAACCCGAGCTGAAGGTGCGCTGGTCCTGGTCGAACAGCGACTTCGACGGCGTGTCGTGCAGGTACACGAGGTAGGGGTTCGGGAACATGATCTTCACGAGGCCGAGCGCATTGTCCTCGCCGGGATCCTGCCGGAGCTGGTAGGGCGGCAGCCGGCCCGCGCCGTACTGGCCCCAGTTCACCGAGTAGGGGTTCACCTCGCGGCCCGCCGAGTCGAGCACGCGGATGTTGTTGCGCTTGAGGTAGCCCGGATCGCGCTTGAGGATGGGCAGCTTGTCCTTCACGAGGATGCCGGGCGGGATGGTCCAGGTCGGGTTGAGCACCACGTAGGTGATCAGCGACCTGAAGATCGGCGTCTCGCGGTAGGGGCGGCCCACGATCACCTTCGAGGTCCAGATCGGCTCGTCGTCGCGGAAATAGGAGACGTAGAAGCCCGCCACGTCCACCAGCACGAACTCGCCCTTCATCTCGTGGAGCACCCAGCGCGCGCGCTCGAGGTTGATGCGGATCTGGTCGATGCGCTGCTCCACCGGCACGTTCATCGCCGCGCGCGTGGCGGGCCCGAACGCGCCGTCGGCCGTGAGGCCGTGGCGTTCCTGGAAGCGCTTCACGGCGGCCTCCAGCTCGGCGTCGTAGAAGTCTTCCGCCGATGCTGCCGCGGCCTCTGGCGGCGCGAGTACCTCCGGAGCTGGTGCCGCGGGCGTGCGGGAACCGCCCTGCGGGGGTGCGGGGGGCGCGGCGCCCCCCGCCGGCAGGTCCCTGGTGAACTGCAACCGCGACCGCAGCACCGGCACGCGCGGATCGCTCATCCCCGGCTTGATCGCCGGCCCGTCCGCGATCGTCGGCCAGCCGCCCGCCGCCGCGAGGGCCCGGTGCTCCTTCAGCCGCTCGCGGCCGCGCTGGTACCAGACGTGCTGTGGCCGCGCGCGCTCGAAGGTCTCGCGGATCTTCCCGGAGGCGAGCGCCTGCGTGATCGCTTCGAAGCCGCGCTCGACGTCGATGGGCTTCGAGGCGAAGTTCCACTGCGAGCTCAGCTTCTCCGGGTCCACCTTGCCGAGGTAGAGGTGGTAGAGCCCGAGCATCATGGCGTCGGTGGCGAGGATCTCGAGCGCGGCCTGCTCGCCGTCGGGCAGTCGCTTGGCGGCGCGCAGCTCGGCGCGGTAGGCGTCCAGGCCCTCGAAGTGGTAGTCGCCGGGGTCGAGCCCGTCGTTGACGAGCTCGAGGATCGCATCGACGAGCTGGCTGAGCCGCGCCGGGTCGCGCCACTGGGGCCGGAACTGCTGCGACTCGTAGTAGCGGGCGACCGTGTCGCCGAGCACGATGCGCTCGCCGCGCACCGCGTGGTCGCGGTGATCGTGCTCCATCTCGTAGCGCAGGTGGTCGATGCGCTCGCGGATCGCCTCGCTGAGCGGATCCATGACCACGACCGGCGCGATCGTGGCCGTCGTGATGGGCGACTCCTCACCCGGCGCCGCGAACGGGACCAGCAGTGTGAAGCCGGCGAGCAGGGCGTACAGCAGACGGGAAGTCATCGGCAGCGGTTCCTCGGGTCAGCGGACGGGCGGTGCCGCTTCGTCGGCAGGCTGCGCCTCAGTGTCCGCGAGCGATTTTCGCGGTGAGGTCGTAGTCGTCGGCGCCGGTGATCACGACGTCGGCCCAGTCGCCGGACTTGAGCCGGCCGGGCTTTGGGACCTTCACCGTACCGTCGATCTCAGGCGCATCGGCAGCCGACCGCGCGATGGCGCCCTCCTCGTCCACCCTGTCCACGAGCACGCGCATCCTGTTACCCACCTTGGCGGCGAGCTTGTCGGCGCTGATCTCGGAGGCGAGTTCCATGAAGCGCTCGTAGCGCTCCTGCTTCACGTCCTCCGGCACCGGGTCCGGCAGGTCGTTCGCGGCCGCGCCTTCGACGGGCGAGTACTTGAAGCAGCCCACCCGGTCGAGCCGGGCCTCGGCGAGCCAGTCGAGCAGCACCTGGAAGTCGTCCTCGGTCTCGCCGGGGAAGCCCACGATGAACGTGCTGCGCAGCGTGAGCTCGGGGCACACCTCGCGCCAGCGGCGGATGCGCTCCAGCGTGTTCTCGGCATGCGCGGGCCGCCTCATGAGCTTGAGGATTCGCGGGCTGCCGTGCTGGAACGGGATGTCGAGGTAGGGCAGCACCTTGCCCTCGGCCATGAGCGGGATGACCTCGTCCACGTGCGGGTAGGGGTACACGTAGTGCAGGCGCACCCAGGCGCCGAGCGAGCCGAGTGCGCGGGCGAGGTCCGTGAAGCGTGCCTTCACCGGCTTGCCGCCCCAGAAGCCGGTGGCGTACTTGAGGTCCGCGCCGTAGGCGCTCGTGTCCTGCGAGATCACGAGCAGTTCCTTCACGCCCGCCTTCACGAGCCGCTCGGCCTCGAGCATCACCTCGCCGATCGGGCGGCTGGCGAGGTCGCCGCGCATCGAGGGAATGATGCAGAAGCTGCAGCGGTGGTTGCAGCCCTCGGAGATCTTGAGATACGCGTAGTGGCGCGGCGTGAGCCGGATGCCCTGCGGCGGCACGAGGTCCACGAACGGGTCGTGCAGCGGCGGCAGCTGCTCGTGCACCGCGGAGACGACTTCCTCGTAGGCGTGCGGTCCGGTCACCTTGAGCACGCTCGGGTGCCGGTCGGTGATGGTCTCGGGCTTCGCGCCGAGGCAGCCGGTGACGATCACCTTGCCGTTGCGGGCCAGCGCCTCGCCGATCGCCTCGAGCGACTCGTGCACCGCATCGTCGATGAAGCCGCAGGTGTTCACGACGACGAGGTTGGCATCCTCGTAGCTGCCCACCACTTCGTAGCCCTCCGCGCGCAGGCGCGTGAGGATGCGCTCGGAGTCCACCAGCGCCTTGGGGCAGCCGAGGGAGACGAAGCCGACCTTCGGAGGGGCCGTGGGCACGGGGTTCAGGGTGCGGCGATCGGGCGTGGTGCGATCATTCGAACGCGCAGCCGCCGCCACCGCAGGCCGGAGCCCCGCAGGGGCCCGTGTCGCAGGGGCGCTCGTACTTCGCGCCGAGCGCGCCCGTGATCACGTTGCCGCCGCTGATGAGCCACTCCACCTTGGCCTTGCCGGGCGTGCCGTCCAGCGGGATGCCGGCGCGGCGGCACAGCTCGCCCCAGCTGGTGACCTGCTCGGCCATCTTGTGGCTGACTTCGACGACGCGGCCGTTGGCCGGGCAGAGGTAATCGTAGGTGGGCATGAGATTCGGGGATCGTCTCAACGGAAACGAGAGCATATTCTAGCGGAACGGCGTTCCGACGCCGGTGGTCGGGCGAACAACCAGGGGGGAATCGAGATGAGCGACACCAAGACCTATTCCGGCAGCTGCTTCTGCGGCGCAGTCCAGCTCACGGTCACCGGCGAGCCGGCCGCGATGGGCTATTGCCACTGCGAGTCCTGCCGGCGCTGGTCCGCGGGGCCGGTCAATGCCTTCACGCTGTGGCCACCCGGCGCGGTGAAGATCACCCAGGGCGCCGACCTGCTCGCGAGCTACAGCAAGACGCCCACGAGCCATCGAAAGTGGTGCAAGAACTGTGGCGGCCACGTCCTCACCGAGCACCCGACGATGGGACTGACGGACGTCTACGCGGCCGTCATCCCCGACTTCCCCTACAAGCCGGGCGTGCACGTCCACTACCAGGAGACCGTGCTGCACATCCACGACGGCGTGCCGAAGCAAAAGGACGTGCCGAAGGAGCTGGGCGGGTCCGGCGTGATCCTCGCCGAGTGACGCAGGCCGCGCCGCGACGATGATCGACC
>Ga0316613_10000674_pt1 | contig 25830 bp, 23 predicted proteins | sample OWC_soil_day10_C_2_FD_207647 | JGI IMG/M metagenome (GOLD analysis project Ga0316613, IMG submission 207647) | Wetland soil microbial communities from Old Woman Creek delta, Ohio, United States - OWC_soil_day10_CT_b | ecosystem: Environmental > Terrestrial > Soil > Wetlands | place: USA: Ohio...
AGCTCTAGGGCAAGGGGCGGTCGAAGCGGAATCCGACCGCCATCGACAAGGACCTCAGGGCCTCGGCGGATACGTTCACGATGGTCTGGCTCAGCGACCATTTCGAGCAAGCGGCCAACGCCAAGCCGCCGCGCGTCCGCAACACCGACGGCGACGAGTTGATGTTCCACACCACCCGCTTTCCGGTTCTCAAGGGCATCCGGCAAAAGGACATCGCCGACCGCCTCAACCGGGTCGACACGCTGAGCCCGGCCGGCGCCAAATTCTGGAACTGGCTGGAGACACCCGTCGACAACCAACCGGCGGAGCGCGGCGACGGGCTGACCTTCGACAGCACGATGGACGATGGCATCCGCGTGCTCGGCACGGTCGAACTCATGGGCCGCACCTTGCTGTTTTCCGCCAATTCTCCCGCGCGTGCCCAAAAGGGCATGGCGCTTTTGCAGGGCATCCTCGGCGATCTCCTCGGCCCGCCGCTGACGGAAATCCAGACGCTCGACCAGATGATGGCGGAGGGCCCGTCCGAGCCGGCGGAGCCCCATGACGAGCTGGACCTGCCGCCCGAGGTCATGACCAGGCTCGTGCACGACACCCTCGACAAGGCCTATCGCAAGACGCTCGACGAACCGGTCGACACGCTGGGCGGCCTCACGCCGCGACAAGCCGTCAAAACCGCCGCCGGGCGGCGCAAGGCCGCCGAATGGCTGAAGTATCTGGAGAACCGCTCGGCGCAACACAACGGCCCCGACGACCCGATGGCCACCTACAGCTTCCTGTGGATGTGGGAGACACTCGGGATTGCCGACCTCAGGCGGTGAGAACCCGACGGGGGCTGGCCTCCAGTTGTTTGTTATCGCATCGTTTTTCTCGCCAAGCCGGTGCTCACGCAAGCCGGCCGTCGTCGTCAATGACCGTCAGCCGATGGGGCAGACTGTCCGACCACCGGCGGCAGTGAGATCGCCTGGTGCCCTGCCGTGAGCAGCAACGGCGGTCGCATCCCGACAGTCGAGGATGTCGTCATGAAAAAACGGCGGCTTCACTGGAGGAAGCGCGGAAAGCAAAGCGTCTCGTCTCGTAACATATTGAAATATTTGGTGGGCCCGGCAGGACTCGAACCTGCAACCAGACCGTTATGAGCGGCCGGCTCTAACCATTGAGCTACAGGCCCTTTCCGGAACAGGCGATGACCGGTGCCCGGTTGGGGCATTCAGATCGGCGCCCGGTTCCAGGGCGCCTGTTTCTGCCATCCCCCATCAGAGGAATCAAGGCGTATCACTTGAGAGGGGACGCCGACGGCGTCGGCACGGACAAGCCGGCCTTCACATCGTCATAGAAAGCGGCGCAATCTTGCGTGCGACGGTCCTCGCCGTCGGCGACGATCTGCCAGCGCCCCTGCACGGCGCGCCATTTTTCGCCGGCCTTCGGCGTGACGCGCGGCATGGTGTCGCGGCAGCGAGCCGGCAGCGCCGGCAGGCTCACCCCGGCGCTCTGGCGGCCGATCTCACTCGACGCCGCCGTGAGCCGCGCCTGACGATTGCCGCAGCCACTCAAGATCGTCAGCAGTGACGCGGCAACCATCATCGCCAGTGTCAGCCGCGATGGCCGCCTCATAGTGTGTCCACGCATCGCCCGCTTCCCTGTTCGCCGCTTCGGCCCGTGCCCGGTCGCTTTGCGCCGTCGCCTCGGCCACCTTGAACTGACGGCGGATTTCGTCGACCTGGCCTTGCAGCGCGACCTTCTCCGATGCCGCTACGAAACCCTCCCGCGCCGCCGAGGCGACGGCAGGGTCATCGATCCAGGCGTCGTAAAGGCCGAGGGCCGAGACGGTGACGATGCACCCGGCGACGAGGCCGGCCATCGCGGCGGCCGTCGTGCCGAGTGCGTTGAGGGGACCGAGCATCACAGCACCCCCGAAGCGCAGAGTTCGCCCTCGCCGATGCGCGCGGCGTCGCCCATGCCGCGCCGCCGGGCGAGGCCGACCACCATGCGTCCGCCGGCCCGGTTGAAGGCGGTGGCCGCCACGCAGCTGTCCAGCCAGCGCCCAGCCCGGCCGAGCCGCGCCGCCGCCGAGCCGCAGGCCGCCTTGGCGCCGATGTTCCAGGCCAGCGAATCCATCATCGCCCGCCAGCCCAGGGGGGCGCTGGTCCAGCTGGTGATGCAGGCCACCAGCTTTGCCCGGTAGACGCCGGTGATTTTCGTCGCAAGGCGGCGGTCGCAGCCAGCTGGCGTTTCCACCATGCCCGGCTTGACGCTATCGGTGTCGCCGTCGCAGATCGTCCAGACCGGCGGTCTGGCGATGGTGTCGAGATAGGCGGTCAGCGACCGGCCCTCCCATGGCTTGACCAGCACCTCAACCGCCAGCGCCACGTCGTCCGGCACCGTCGTCGCGCCGGGGGCGAGCGCCAGCATGCCGCCGGCCGCCAGCCCCATCGCAGCGATCGCCGCCCTGGCGCGCCTGGAAGCCGTCAGCTTAATCGTCGTCATCGTGCAAGGCCTCCTGCACCACGTAGCGGGCGATGAAGGCGGCGAAGACGACGCCGAAGGCCACGACGGGGAAGGCCGAAGGCGGGATCAGATCGGTGCCCGAAAGACAGGGCAGCACCGCCTCGGCGGCGCTGAGAAGGCCACCCAGAATGAGAATGTGGGAGGTCCAGGACTGCCGGAACAGCCGGCGGGCATTGGGCACGAGCTTCGGTCGTTTCATCGCGCGAGACTCCAGCGTTCAGGACCGGAGATTAGGCGAGGACGGGTTTCCGGCCTGGCGCTCAAGGCGGGTCAGCCGATCCGCAGCCAGTGGCGCACCAGCCCGGATGCCTGATCGGAAAACCAGGTCAGGGCCGCGCCAACACTGACTCCGCCGAGGGCAAGAAGGCCGACGATGGTGAGGCCGGTCCGTTTCATGTCCTGCCAGTCGCCGATGGCTGGCAGGACGGTTTCCGTCTGGGTCTTGGCAAGTCCCTCGACGACCTGCCGGCTCAGCGTCAGCTCGGTTTTCAGGCCGGACAGCTCCCGCGCCTGCTCGTCGAGCCGGCGATGCATGGCGGCGCGGTTGTCGCGCGCCGCAATCTTCTCGTCACCGAAATCGCGCAGCAAATGCTGGACGCTGGCGCTGAGCTCGCCGAGCTTGACCAGGATTTCACTGCCGGGATCGTCATCCTGGAACATGCTCCCCACCCGTCAGGCCGGCCAACCGGCCGATACGTCGATGGCATCGAGAGCCACGGCGTCCTCGGCCGAGAGAGCCGCGTCCTTCAGGTCGCGCCGGCGCTGGATGATCGCGGCGTAGTAGGCGCCGACCGAGGCGGCAAGCGCCAGCCCGGCGGCCGGTGTTGGAAGCGGCACGCGAAGGTTCTCGCGGGCGATCCAGCCGCGCGCATAGCTGTCCGGCCAGGCGACGGCGCTGGACGTTGCCGCTGTGGCCATCGCGGCCATGGCGGTGAGATCGGCCCGACTGCCATCGTCGAGAGCGATGTGCAGGCCGGAGTCGACGGGGGCGCCGCGGGCAAGCAGCGCGTGGGCGGCGGAGACGATTGCGCCGAGTTTGTCGGCACGGAGAGCGTCGAGCGTGGGTGGCGGAGCGGAGGCGGTATAGCCTCGCTCCACCGGGTCGCCGATGAAGTCGACCAGGATCCGGTTGTTGCCGTCGTACCAGCTCTCGCCGCGACGATCATCGACCAGCGCCCAGGCGGAGCCGGACCAGACGGCCGCATCGCCGGCCTCAGCAACCGGCGGGGCGCTTTCGACGCACCCCGCCGGGATCAAGAATACACCGGGTTCCAGCGGGCTTTCATGGGCAACTGCTTCGCCAATGAAGATGCCGGCCGCGTCTGTCTGATAAACCGTCTTCATGGTAACCCTCAGTAAGCGCGGATGATCGGGAGACCGGCGATGTTCTTCGGTCGGGTTTCGGTGCCGCCGGTAGCGCCTGTCGTAGAGTTTCCGGCAAAAGAGCTGGTTCCGCCACCACCACTGTTTGACCCGCCTGAGACGGTGTAGGTGTGTACGTGACTCGCAAACATATCCGCCTGATAGCTACCGAATACACGCCCTGCGTCCAACCCACGGCCACTGTCCCAACCGCGATCGAACACACCACGGCCGTCGGGCAGGTTGAACGTGGTGGAGCCATCGCCGGCACCGTATTTCGTTCCGCAAACGGCGAACAACGCGGCATAGACGGTGCGAGATACGGCGGAGCCATCCCGAACCAGATAACCGGCAGGGGGCGTTTGCCCGCTAAAGTGGTCCCAGGTGCCGATCGGAACGCCCGAGATGGTGGCAAGGGCGGCGGCGATCGCCACCTGCATGCCGGCGGGGGCCACAGGTTTTCCCGCATCCGTGCCGGCAAGGATCTCCGGGTCGGTCGCGAAGTCGAGCGAGACGGTCACCGTCGCGCCCAGTGCAGCCCCGGCACCGCCGTTGATCAGCACGCCGGTGCCGCTGGCGATCGTCCGCGTCGTCGGCACGTAGCCAGCCAGGAGCGCGGAGATCTGGGCCGTCGTCGAGTAGGTCGCCGGATTCCACGTCGCCGCCGCAGCGGCGCTCTCCGCCGCCTCGGCCGCCTTGCCGGTCGCCACCGCCGCCGCCGCCGTCGCCGTGTCGGCATTCCCCGCGGCCGCGACGACCGCGTCCGCGATGCCCGCCACCGTCACGATGTCCTGAGCCATCGGCGCCAGCGTCTGCATCTGCGGCTGGATCTCGGCGAGCGCCAGCACCGAGCTGGTCAGCCTGTCCACCGACACCGACGACGTCACCGGCAGCACCACGGCGCGCGCCACCTGTTCTTTCAGCTGCAGCGACATCTGCGTCTGCAGATCGATCGCCCGCTCGATGGTTTCGGCGAAATAGGCACCCTGGTTTTCAAGGTCGGTGTCCTGCGTGAACGGCACATTGAGGATCAGCGTCACCCGGTAACCGGCCGCGTAGGCAGCGGCCGTCTCGACGGCGCCACCGCCACTGTCGCCGACGCCCGACACCGCATAGTCGCTGCCGAGCGCCAGCGTGGTCTCGGTGCCGTCGGATCCCGTCAGGATGACGCGGATGTGCGCCTCGTCGTAGATCCTGAATTGATAGGGAAAATGCGTCGTCACCCCGTTGCAGGCATAGGGGCCGGAGCGGTTCGCTTCGCTCGCAATGGTCATGGGCGGGCCTCACTTGAGCATCGTGCGGAAAAGTGGGACCGGCTTTCCGCACGCTGCGATACCAAGAAGCGGAGCCACGCCTGGCGTTCGTCAGAACGCGCGTTGCTCTGGTTTGGCGAGACCTTATGCACGCGGGGTTTGTTTCATCGCGTCACGCGCTTGCCGTCTTCGCCTCCACCAATCGCCCCAGCGCCGCAAAATCCGTCTTGCCGGAACCGAGCAGCGGCAGGGCCGGCACCACCAGCACCTCGCTGGGGATCATCAGGTCATTGGCGCCGCGCGATCTTGCGAAGGCGATGAAGGCGTCGCGATCGGCGTCTTTCTGGTCGGTCACCAGGATGATCCGTTCGCCCTTCCTGGCATCCGGCACGCTGGCGGCAGCGGCGGCGGCGCCGGGCCAGCACTGGGCGGCCAGCGCGTCGATGCCGGCCAGCGACACCATCTCGCCGCCGATCTTGGCGAAGCGCTTGGCGCGGCCCTTGATGGCGACGAAGCCGTCGTCGTCGATGGTGACGATGTCGCCGGTGTCGTACCAGCCGTCCTCTGGCGCCTCCAGCACGCCGGGTTTTTCCGCCCGGAGATAGCCGAGCATGATGTTGGGGCCACGGATCTGCAGGCGCCCGCCGGCCTCAATGCCGTCAACCGGCTCCAGCCGATGCTCGAGGCCGGGCAGCAGGCGGCCGACGCTGCCGGCGCGGTTGTGCATCGGCGTGTTGAGCGCCAGCACCGGTGCCGTTTCGGTGACGCCATAGCCCTCGAAAATGCGCAGGCCGAACTTTTCGCCGTAGAGCTTGCGCGTCGCCTCCTTCACCGCCTCGGCGCCGGCCACCAGCAGGCGCAGCGAGCGGAAGTCATAGGGGTGGGCCATGCGGCCATAGCCGGAGAGGAAGGTGTCGGTGCCGAACAGCACGGTGGCGTTGGTCTGGTAGACCAGCTCGGGAATGATCCGGTAGTGCAGCGGCGTCGGGTAGAGGAACACCGGCACGCCGGAGACCAGCGGCAGCAACAGGCCGGCCGTGAGCCCGAAGGAGTGGAACACCGGCAGCGCGTTGAAGGCGGTGTCGGTGCGCGAGAAATCGATGCGCGCCGCCACCTGCGCCACGTTGGCCAGCATGTTGCGGTGGCTGAGCACCACGCCCTTGGGCGTTCCCTCCGACCCGGAGGTGAACAGGATGACCGCCGGCTTGTCCGGGCCGTCCGTCGTCTGCCGGCGCGGCCAGTTGAGGACGGCATCGACCTTGTCGGCGAAGGTCACGGTCGCCCTGAGATCCTCCAGCCAGACGATCTTCAGCTTGCCCTCGATGGCGGCGATCACCGGCTCCAGCCGGCCCTTTTCGACGAACAGACGCGAGGTGACGAACACCTTGGCCTCTGAGGCGGCGCAGGCGGACAGGATGTTGGCCGGGCCGGCGGTGAAGTTGATCATCGCCGGCACGCGGCCGATCGATTGCAGCGCCAGGAAAGCCGCCGCGCCGCCGACGGCGTTGGGCACCATCAGCGCCACCGCCTCGCCCGGCGCGCTGAGCGGGGAGAGCTTGCGGCCGAGGATGCGCGCGGCCATCATCAGGCGGCGGTAGCTGAGCTTGCCACCCACCGGATCGCTGACCGCCACGCGGCCGACGCCGTGCTGGCGGCCGGCGGCGACGATCGCCTCGAACAGGCTGAGGTCGGTGTCGGTGGTGCGGAACATCATGTCCGACATGATGCCGTAGAGCGCGGTGCCGGCCGCCTGCCGGCGCGCCTTGCCCCTGAGGTGGTCGGGCAGCGTCAGCCGCACCGGCTCGGTGATGGTCACCGTCACCTTGGGAACCAGCGGCGCTTGACCTGCAGCGAATTCAGCCGGCTGAAAACGGTGGATTCCAGGCCCGACAGCCGTACCGGCACGATCGGCGCGCCGGCTTTCTCGGCGATCAGGCCGACGCCGTCATAGACCTTCATCAGCGTGCCGGTGACGGTGATCCGCCCCTCGGGGAAGATGATCAGCGTCTCGCCGTCCCTAACGGCGGCGATCAGCGACCGGGTGGCCAGCGGCCGCGTCGGGTCGAGCGGCACAGCGCGGGTAAAGCGCAGGAACGGCTTCACCCACCACGCCTCGGCGATGGTGTGGTCGATGGCGAACACCGGGTCGCGGTCGAGCAGGGAGATGGCGACGACCGCGTCGAGGAAGCTGACGTGGTTGAGGGCGATGATCGCCCCTTGCCCGGCCGGCGGAATGTTCTCCTTGCCGGTCACCTCCATGCGGAAGACGGCGCGCAGCAGGATGGAGACGAGGTCGCTCAGCGGGTTGGTCGGCAGCACGCGGAAGATCCACACCGCCGAACCGAGCGCCACCATACCGAGCGCCACCAGCACCATCGGCACGCTGGCGCCGAGCATCTGGGCGACGGCCACCGAGCCGGCGCCGGCCACCATGAACAGCGCCGTCAGCGTGTTGATGGCGCCGACGACGCGGGCACGGCGCGTCACCGGCGCCCAATGCTGGGCGGCGGCAAACGACGGCACGATGAACACGCCACCGGCGATGGCGAGACCGGCGAGATCAATGGCGGCGTGAAGACTGCCGGGACGGCCGAAGAATTCGGCAAGGCTGTCGGTGGTCGGCGCCGGGGTCAAGCCGGACAATGTCCAGGCGAGGTCAAGGGCGCACAGGCCGATCACCAGTGACGCCACCGGCACCGGCAGCAGCACGATGCGGCCGGCCGACAGCCAGGCGCCCAAGGCCGAGCCCACGGCGATCGACACCGCGAACACCGTCAGATAGGCCGACACCGCCGCCTCGCGGCCGCCGAGGATATCCTTGACGAAGGTCGGCATCAGCGCCATCGCCACCACGCCGAACATCCAGAACAGGCTGACCATGACGCCGGTGCGCCACAGGCGGGCGTCGGCCCACAACTCGCCGATCAGCCGGACGGACGACCTGACAACATTGCGATCGACAACCGTATCGGGGCTGGCGGCGCCGACCTTGGGCACCCACAGGGCCGCCAGCCAGCTGGCCACGGCAATGGTCATCATGGCAATGCCGAACACCCATGGGCCACCATGGGCGCCGGTGATGAAACCGCCGGCATAGGTACCGAGCAGGATGGCGACAAAGGTCGCCCCTTCCACCAGCGCGTTGCCGCGCGGCAGCTCGGACGGCGCCAGCAGGTCGGGCAGGATGCCGTATTTGATCGGCCCGAACAGGGCGGAAATCACCCCGAACAGCACCAGCGTGGTCATCAGCAGGGAGATCGACTGCCAGAAGAAGCCGGCGACGGCGAGGCCGGCGATGGCGATCTCCACCAGCTTCAGCCACTGCGCCACGCGCGCCTTGTCATAGCGGTCGGCCAGCTGGCCACCGAGCCCCGACAGGAAGATGAAGGGCAGCATCAAAATGCCGCTGGCAATGGTCACCAGCGACTCGCCACCCTCGACGCCCATCTGGAACAGGATGGTGAACACCAGGGCGTTCTTCAGGAAATTGTCGTTGAAGGCCGAAAAGAACTGCACGCAGAACAGCGGCCCGAAACGACGCTGGATCAGAAGCGGCTTGCTCATGGGAAGCGAGACCTTTCGAGGCGGAGACGCCTTGCGACTGGATAAGGAAGCGAAACGCTGCTGAAACGCAAATGACCGGCATACGCCCCATCCATCAACGCGCTTCAGCTTCGACCGTTCCCGTGATATGAACATTGTTCATGAGATCCGTATAGCCGAAGAATGAACATCGTTCAATGTGAAAATGAACGTCGTTCAAGACGTGCTGAACCCAGGTAAATGCCGATGAATGCCCCCCTCTCCGACCGGCGCCCCGAACGACGCCAAGCGCAGCTTGCCGCCCTGATCGACGCCGCCGAACGGCGGATTGCCGAGGGCGGCGCGCAGAGCCTCAGGGCGCGCGATCTGGCCGCCGACCTCGGCATCGCGCTCGGCGGCCTCTACAACCTCGTCACCGATCTCGACGAGCTGGCGCTGCGCGTCTCCTCGCGCACCCTCGGCCGCCTCGGCGCGGCGCTCACCGCCGCGTCAAGCGCCCTGCCGCTGACGACACGCGACGACGCCGTGGAGCGCCTCGTCACCATCGCCCACGCCTACCTGCATTTTGCCAAGGGCAACCTGCTGTTATGGCGCACCCTGTTCGAACTGCGCCTTGCCGAGGGAACAGCGCTGCCGGCCTGGGCGGCCGACGATCAGCTGCGGCTGTTCCGCCACGTCGCCGAACCCCTCGCCCTGCTCGTCCCCGACATGGACGAACCGCGCCAGACCCTGGCCGCCCGCACCCTGTTCGCCGCCGTCCACGGCATCGTCACCCTCGGCCTCGAAGAGCGCCTGGTCGCCGTGCCGCTGACGGCACTGGAAGCGCAGATCGAATGGCTGGTGCGGGCGACGTGCCGGGGGCTGAGCGGGGAGGCGTGAGGACCAGCCGGCCACATCCCAAGAAACCCGATCCCACCCGCGCGCCGTCTCGTCCTGAGGTCTTCGCCTGCGCGAGGATGACAATTTTTATATATGGGACAAGCGGTTAGATGGTCGCCCCTTCTATCCGGCCGTCTTGCCGGAGGTGCAGATCATTGGCGCCCTGCGTGTGCTCCCAAGTGCGGGGGCTTGAGGCGATGCGCGGAGCTATATAGCTGTTTTCCCTATATATTTAGCTGTCTTCCCCGCGTGAGAAGGGGCCCTCGGGTAGAAGGGAACGCAACGCTGGTATCAGGCGCCGGGAGCAAGGGCATCCCTCGGCGGAGGGCCGCACCCGGACTCCACCGATCAGGCCTCCCCCGCCGGGCCGGGCGATCACCGTCCGTGCAACCCCCTCTTGGCAAGCTACCCCCGGTAGAGCACTCTGTGGTCAGTGTCTCTCCGGCCGGTCAACAGACGACCGTCCAACGACGATATGGCTGTGCACCATGACTTTGTTCTTCGTTATGCTGGTTGTTAAGCTGACAGATATTGCCGCGATCACGTCTTTGATCCTCGGTCTATTCAAAGTCAAAAACAGAATCGGCTATCCCGTGGCGATCGCTTTGACACTTCTCGGTCATGCGTACCTGCGCAGCACCCAACTCCTCGACTACCAATGGGACGCGGTCGAATTCACGATCATCGTCGCCGGCCTGATCGCGGCTTGCCTCGCCTTCTTCGTCGGCAAGGCCCTGCGTAGGGACATCAGGACCTAGCCCCGGAACCACGTCTGCGCCGTATTGTGTCGGGCACCGTGGAATTTGCCTGCCCTGCTCATGTCGCAGGCGTGAAAATCGCCTCGCGCGCCGCGCGCCCTTCAGCGGGCGACTTCAAGCGTCCGCCGGTCCCGCAGTTCCCGGTCGATCTGGGATGTCCAGACGTCATAGGCCTGCCGGCTAAGCAGGCGACCGAGCTGCTCGGGGTAACGCTGGTACTCGGTGCCCTCGGACGCCTGCCAGGCGTCAAATGCCGGATCAAGAGCATCCAGGTCGGCATCTCGCATCTCGTCGGCTCGCCATGAGCCGACAATCGTTTCCAGCCGCCAAGCGGCCTGCCAAATCTCGGAAAGGCTTGGCTGCTGGGCAGCCTGGGCCAAGGCCGATGACGGCAGAAGCAGGGAGAAGAAGGCGATCAGACAAACACGCATTGGGCGCTCCATGGCTGCGCGCAACCATAGAGCAGCCCATGCGAGCAGTCACCGATCTTGACAGGATCAGTACACTGCCGCGGCTTTTACGAGTTCCGTGATGTAGTCGCCGAACAACTCCACCGCCCGTCTCGTTTTGGGGTTTTCCAAAAGCTTCGCTTTTGCCTTGTCCGAAAGATGATCAATAAAAACTGCTCTCCCCGGATCGGAGAGAAACGCCTTCCCGACCTCACTGGAAGAGCGTGTTTCCTGCGTGGCCTGAAAGATGGCTTCCTGAAACCCCGACTTGGCTATCTCTTCTGCCAATCCCTCAAAGGCCGTCACCAAGGCTGCCGGGGGAACAACCTTGCTGGCACCCATGATACCCTTAACTGCCCCGCCGGCCAGTGCGCCACCGGGGATAAACGTCTCGGGCGTGACAAGGCTCGCCAGGATGCCGAAGATTTGGCCCGTTACGCCGGCAGCCTCCAGGACTTTCTTGTCTTCCTCCTCCATATCGATCTGGGCTTTCCATGCCTCAAAAGTCGGTCGATTGAAGATGTTGAGCGCCTGATCCCTGTAAACCCAGTACTTGGTATCCTTGAGTTTCTTGAGCTCCTCGACCACATCGAAGTTTGGGTCGATCGTGCCATCGTCGGAAGCCCAAGTCTGATTGGCAAAGAGTGAGACCATCCAACTATTCTGGCGTAATGCCGCCAACGCCGTCCGCGTATAGCTAGTGTCGACAGTCTGAGGCTTCCCGTCCTTCTGAGGTTCCTTCTCTATCGTCTCAGCCTGATCATAGGAGGTGACCCACAATCTAGGCGACGTTGTCTCTTCCGAGCTTTGACTAGCCGCCGCGCCCTTCTTGCCATTCAGGTTGTCGATCAATTGGTGATCATTTTCAATCTGCTGCGCTCCGCCGTTGAGCATGCCTCGCTTGCCGATGCTGCGGCGATCATTCCGTTCACCGGCAATTCTCTCCCGTTCTTGCCCAATCTCTTCCGGCGACATCGCGGGGCCGCGCCTGTCCCAGCTGAAACGCCTGTCTTCCGGCGGGACGTAGAGATAGTTGCCTTTCTTGGCGGCCTCTCCGCGGGCCCGTTGTCCTTCCTCCTCCGCGAGAGCCTTCCGTTTTTCTTCCTCCCTGAGCCATATGTTCAGGGAAGCATCGCCGAGAAAAACATCCGCACCTGTATGGACCCTCGTATCCGGACCATCCGGATCGAAGTTGCCTCGGCCGCCCTGCTCGCCGGTCACCGGAATATACGGATCAGGCAGAGTGATCTGCTGGGCCTGTTTGAGCAGGCTCAGATGGTCCTGATGCCCCTCAAGCCGCTTTTGGGCATTTTCTTGCTGCTTTTCCCTCAGCTTCTCCTCTTCCGCCGCGTCGATCCTTGCCTGGTCCGCCTTTGCCCCGGCTTCATCGAACTGGAACAAAAGCCCGCCGCCGATCTCCTGCCGGACGACCTTCCCGTCGTCGCCTCTGCGCATGAGGAACACGCGATAGATCGGCGCTTTTCCCGCCGCGACGGCTTCCGCCGTCCCCTCGGCCGCCTCCAGCATGACCTCGCTGGGCTCGATGGTTGGATCCTTCGTCTCGCTCCGAACCTCCTCAACCAACCGTTGGAACCGCTTCGGCATCCAGTCCTTGGAGCCGCCGACGTCTCCATGATAGGTCTCGGCCGGATACTTCATGATCGTGGCGTAGCCGGTGACATAGGTTACGCCATAGACTCGCTTGAGCGCCTCGTCGGCGCGCGCCTTGGCTCTGTCGACGTCGCCGGTTTCCTCGAATGCAACCCTGAAGCCCTCCGTGTAGTCCGCCAGGATCTGGTCGCGCTGCACGGAGGTGAACCCCATATGGAGCTGCCCCGCGGTCGCCCCGAAGAGATCGACGATATCTTGCGGCCCGATGCGCTTGAGCATCCGATTCATCTTCGCTTCATCGACGACCGGTCGATGAGCCGGATCGCTCCATTCGATGTAGCGCTTCACGGCCTGTTCCTCGCCGGACTGGCCCACCATGACTCGCAGGTCGCTGGCCGCGTTCTCGACCACCTCGCCGCCCTTGCTGCGGCGGACGGCCTCCCCCCACCCTGTCATCAGCCGCTGCGACATCTGAAGCGCATCAAGCACCGTGGCGGGGTCCTTCGAGATCAGCCCCTGCCCGATATCCCGGATCACCTGCGACGGCACCATGCCGGTCTGTCTGATCAGCCCGTTCAGCAGCGGCCGCACCTTTTCCGGCGTGTCCCCCCACGTCGAAACCTCCGCCCACACCCGGCCAACGGCGGCGTGGTTGGCGTCGCCGTAGCCATCGAACTTCAATTGCCCACCGTTGAACTTCTCGACATTCCGCTGGGTCTCCAGACTCTCCTGGTTCTTGACGTCCCACGCCGCGCCCAGTTCCCCCTTCCGGTCGGCCTTCAGCACCACATCCTCTTCGATGTCGCGCCGCGTCAGCGTCTTGTCGCCGCTGTCGATCCGGGCCTGGTAGCCCTCCGCCCTGTTCACCTGCTCGATCGTATCGGCCTTGGCCCTGTCCTGCCCGCCTTCCAGCACGCCGGCCAGCGCCGTTTTCCGGAGGTCGTCGGCCAGGGCCGGCGGCAGTCCGGCGAGGGCGGCCTCCACCTCGGGCGGGAGCTGCGCGGTTGGGGTCAACACGGGCGCGCCGATGGGCGGCGCCAAGCGGGTATTCGCCGAGGCCGCCCTATCGGAGCCGATGCCGCGCGGCGGCGTCTGTTCGGCACCGCTGACAGAGGCCCTGACGCCCATGAATTTCACGAAATCCGCATCGGTGAGCTTGGCCAGCCCCTCCCAGGTCGGCGCCAGCGTGGTGCGAATGTCGGCCCAGCGGCCGGCCTTGATGTCGTCCTCAAGGCTGCGATTGGTCTCGATGCGGTAGGTTTCCTTGGCCAGCCACCAGGCGCCCCGGTCCTGCGAGGAGGGGCCGAAATCGCCAAGGCCGGTGGCGGCCGCGATCCGTTCCCACGTCGAGCCGTCGAGCCCGTAGCGTCCGGCCTTCGTCGAGGTGCCCCCGAAGCCGACCGCGCCCGGATGCTTGGAAAAATCGCCGAAACGCCCCCCACCGCTCTGGGCGTCGTAGGACGGGGCCTCGGCCTCACCGACGGCGCCGAGCAGCACATAGGCCGCCGCCGGCAGCCCCACCGCCACGAACTGGTCCGGGGCGGGGTTCGCCAGGCTGAAATGCGCCGACAGGCGCTTCGCCGCCGCCTTCAGCCCCGGCATCATGGCGTCAAGGAGCGCCATCTTGTCGGCCCACAACAGGTCGGCGGCATGGTCGTTGCCATAGGTCAGCGCTCTGATCGGGTCGGTCTCGGCGAGGGCCAGCGTCGCGCGCTTGCGCGTGTCGGAGATGTAGGCCGCCCTCGCCTGCTCCGCCGTCTTGGAGTCCCTGCGCTGAATGAAGCCGAGTTGCTCGATCTGCGCTAGCCCCAGGGCGACGAAGGCCTGGTAGAGCTTCTCGTCGGCCGGCGCCCGCACGGCTTGATCCCGGTAGGTATTGGCCGCCGCCGTGTATCCTCCGAGGATCACGGTCTTCTGCCCGTCGGCCAGGACCTCCAGCCCCTTCTTCTCTATGTCGAGAGTGACCGGGGCGACGACCGCGTCGAACTGGGGGTGCGCGGCCGGGGGAAGGCTTTCGCGTTCCCTCGCCACAACCTTGTTCGCATCGGCCCGGTATTGGGGATGGGCGTCGACGGCCTGTTTCCCCGTCAACGTACCGTAACCCGGCGTGTTGCCGTCGCCATAGTAAAGCCCGTTGAGCTGGGCCGACGCCCGCTGGGCGCCGGAGCGCGCAGCCGCCTCGGCCTGCGCCTTGGCGAGATCGACCTGCGCCTGGTCGGTCTTCGCCTTCTTGGCATCGGCCATCGCCCCACCGAGGTCGGTCATCCCCTTCCCCACGCTCCCCAGCGCCGCACCAACCCCGGCGCCGAACATCTCGCCGGTGGCGCGGGTGCTGTCGCGGAAAGTGAGGCCGGGTTCGAGGCGGACGCCCCGAGGGTCATAGGTCGGCACAACGGGCATCTTGTCCTCGCATCGCTGGAACGTCCGGCCCGACGCTAAGGATGTGAGGTTTCCGTGGTGGTCTGGAGCGGCGCGATCAGCGGAAAACGGGTCCAGGTGGCCGATACAAGCCCCTCGCCGTCCCGGCCCGAGGTCCCCGCCTGCGCGGGACAGCTAGATATATAGGAAAACAGCCATATAGCGCCGCGCACAGCCTCAAGGCCCCGCACTTGGGAGCACGCGCAGGGGGGCGATGATCTGCACCACCGGCAAGACGGCCGGATTAAAGGGGCGACCACCTAACCGATTGTCCTATATATCAAAATTGTCATCCTCGCGCAGGCGAGGACCTCGGGCAGGATGAGGCGGGCGGACGATATAGGGCGCCCCTGTTCGGTCAGGCTATGCCAACCCAACCGGGCGGCCGACGGCCCGGCGTGCCTTCACCCGCCGCCATCCTCGCGATCCGCGATCACTTGATCTTGCCGTAGGCAGTCCCGAGGCCGCTCAGCGTCGTGCCGAAGGCGTTGAGCACCCCGGCCGTGCGGCTGTTCCTGGCTTCCATGTCGTAGAGCGAACCCTGGTTGCGGTAGGACACCGCCTGGTTGCGCGTGTCGTCGTAATTCCGGTAGGCGTTGGTGCGGATGGTCAGGGCGTCCACCGCGCCTTGCTTGGCGGTGTCGACCATCAGATCGAGCGGCGAGCCGAAGGTGACGTCGACGCCGTTGGCCGCCTGCGCCGCCTGCTGCTTGGCCATCAGCTGGGTGGTCATCGCCTTCTGCTTCTGCTCCTCGCGCGTGCCGGCATCGAGCACGTTCTTGGCCTGCCGGTCGGCCAGCTGGGCGTTCTGCCGCTGCACCTCGGCGTTATATTTGGCCGCCTTGGCGTTGGCGTTGGCGGAGGAGATCTGGCCGGCGCCGCTGAGGAGCGTTCCGCCGACCATCAGCGCGGTTCCGATGTCACACATGGTCTTTCCTCAGTTCAAAAAGGACAAAGCGGACCCCACGAACGTCCGTCGTCTCGGGGGAAAACTCAGCTCCGAGCCACGTCAGCCAGCGAAGCGAGGCCTCGTTGTCCAGGGAGACGAAATTCCTCAACACGGAATAGCGCTCGAACAGTTTGTATCGCCACTTGGCCGAGGCCTGCAGGAACGCCTTCCGGTGGACAGTCAAGTCATCCGTGCCCAGCAGCCAGACGCAGCCCAGGCCAGCAAGGACGTTGAGGTCGCGCGTGCCGAACATGGCCGCCGGCCGGCCATCGAACAGCGCCGTGGTAGCGTCGGAGTTGCCCATGGAAAAGCGCAGGGCGGCGATCGGCGAGAAGACGCCCATGGCGCGGCACTCGGCGGCATCAGCCGCCCGCATGTGGCGGCCGATATAGCGGCAGTGCTTGCCTCGGGCGGGAACAAGCTCGACGGTGACGCTCATCTTCCCAGCGTCACCTCCGGCATGATGGCCAGAATGCTCATCGGCAGCGGGTCGAACTGCTTGACGAACATCGTGCCCGCCCGGTTCCAGTCGGCTGGCGGCGTCATGTCGATGTCGCCGGTGTACAGGCCGATCGCCTCGTTCCACGCCTCGGTGGAGCGCTGCTTGACCTCGACGATCTTGTCGCTGTCGCGGCCGACATCCCTGGGGGCGATGAACACGCCGCGCGTCTTTTCAACCCGCAACACCACCTTCGAGATCGATTTGGCCCGCCCCTGCACCGTGCCGAGGCCCTGCACCGTGCCGAGATCGAGGTCGAGCGTCTGCAGCACGGCGGCGTAGGGCAAGCCAACCTGGATCTTGGCGGCGGCCACCGGCAGGCTCACCGCGCCGCTTTCCACCGTGAGGCCGCGCACCACGTTGCCATCGGCCAGCGCCACCACCTCCGCGCCCTCCAGATGGCTAAGCCCCGTGAGATGAGCCACCGGCGCGCCGGAATAGGTGAGGCCGCAATCGACGAAAAAGGCATCCTCGACGTGGTCGAAGGCCCGGGTATGCAGCCGCTCAATATAGCGGCGCGTCACGCCATCAATGGTTCGCCGCACCACGAAATACGGCACGTCCTCGCCGCCCTCGGCGATGCAGGTCACGTCCTCGAACACCGCCCCGGCGCCGCTGTCGTGGCGCGTCCAGGCCCACACCTCGTGTTCCTTCATGTAGGTCAGCGACACCAGCGCGCCGTCGTCGAGCACCACCCAGACGATGGAACTCGGCGCCTGCGCATAGGCCCAGGCCTTGATCGACCGGTTCTCGAACAGGTGGCGGCTCATGATGGTCAGGTCCTTGCCCACCCAGGCGTCGTCGCCGTAGCTGTAGGAGAAATCGCGGATGACGCCACCCGAGCGCTGGGCGAACAGCACCGTCTCGCCGACGGCGATCGGCTGCACCGCCGCCGCGCCGCGATAGCCCTGGTTGGCGATGACGATGGCGCTGGGCGTGATGGCGTCCGACGCCGAGCCGCCCGTCACCACCCATTCGGCCGACGAGGTCAGCAGCAGCAGGCCATAGCGGGCGGCCAGCATGGAGCGGACGATGTTGACCTGCCGCGCCCGCATGCGGAAGGTGATGGAGTCGCTATCCTTGGCCGGCGAGGCGTAGCCGAAATTCTCGTAATTGGCGGTCTGTGACAGGTAGACCGCCTGCGGCTCGTTGTCGGTCGAAGCCAGCGCCAGCCGCTGCTGGATGAAGGTGACGGCCCGCGGATAATTGCCGGCGCCGAGGAACGGGGTGCGCGCTTGCTGCGGCCCGTCGGCGGTGTCGGCGGTGATGTTCTCGTCGTCGAGCAGCAGTTCGGTGGTCGATCCGATATAGCCGAACGAGCCGTTGGAAAACTTGTAGACCACGTATTTGCTGGCGCCCGTCACCGCCGCCCAGGTGACGCGGTTGATGCCGCCATCCACCGACAGGTCATTGGTGCACGTCGCCTGGTCCGATGGCAGGCTTTCCTCGCCCGTCGCCGCGCTCACCGCCGCCACCACGTAGCGATAGGGATGCGCCTTGTAGCCCGTCGCGCCGGAGGTCGACGAGGCCGCCGTCGCCGCAACGCCGGTCGGCTTGGTCATCGCCGGGGTGAAACTCGGCTCGGTGAACGTCCAGCTGTTGTCGGCAAGCCGCGACAGCTTCTTCACCGGGTAGTCGGGATGGACGATGTAGACGACGTCGGCCTCTTGGGCGAACACCAGCGCGTCAAGGTCGGCCGACTCGTAGGTCGTCGCCACCTCGTAGATCGCGCCGCCAGCCGCCAGGATCAGGCCGCCGTTGCGCCAGAAGCGGATATAGTGCGTTCCGAACTCGAGAACGTAGGCCTGTTCCTCGTTGAACTGGAACGGGATCAGCCGCGTCGCATCGGCTTCGGTCTTCACGGCGCCGACGAACTCCAGCCCGGCGCGGTTGCTCGCCCCGCCGTGGGCGTGGATATAGAGGTTCCGCGCCGTCTTGAGGCCGACGGTGTATTTCTGGATGTCGACCCGCGCCCACAGGGCCGGCGACAGCTCGCCGCCGACAAAGGCCGGCTGATAGGCGCGCAGCGTCATTGCCGCACCCGCTCATAGTCGGAGGTGAAGCTGGCGCCGGTCCACGCGTCGTTGGCGTCGGCCGCGCTGGCCGCCGTCTGCGTCTGCAGCGCCATCTGGAAGGCGGCCTGGCGCTGCTCGGCGTCGCGCGTCAGCGGCATGGCGAGGCGCGCGGCAAGGTGCCAGGACAGCGCCTCGATGAACAGCGGCGGAAACTTCGAGGGGTCGTCGACCCGGCGGATGTAGCGGAGGACGGCCGGCGTGAGGTCGGTGAGCAGACGGTCGCCGAACAGCTCGTACGGGGCGCCCGCCTCGTCAGACCCCTGAAGATCACCCGGCAGGATGGCGCCGGACAGCGTGCCATCGGGCGGCTGCAGCGTGCGGACGCGCAGCAAATCGACCGGCAGCGCGTAGGTGTGGCCCCAGCGGCCGGCAGTCACCCCCGCCACCTCGGCCAGCAGCGCCTGATGGCGGGCAAAATGCCAGGGCGGGCCGGCCGCCAGCAGCGCATCCAGCGTCTGCGCGTAAAAGCGATTGCAAGCGCGGGCCTCGGAACTCGCCTCGGTCAGCGCGTCGATCTTGTCGGCGCCGAGGTGGCCAAGGGCCAGATTGCAGATGGAAACTGTTGATGCCATGGACCACCCCGAAAACCGTGCCGCACTCTAGGCAAGCACAGGTTTTCGCGGTGGCAGGGGCGCATGGCGAGGCGCCAGCGCCTGGCTCTAGATACGTCCCATCAACATCAGAATGATGATGATCAGCAGAATGAGGCCCAAGCCGCCGCTGGGGAAATAGCCCCAGTTGGCGCTGTGCGACCAACGCGGCAAGGCGCCGATGAGAACCAGAATGAGGACGATGATCAGGATTGTGCCGAGTGACATGGACGGTCTCCATAAGACAGGGGCGGCAAGGCGAAGAAAAATCGCAACCCAATAAGCAAATTCGCAAAGGGCCCAGTCGGTTCCATGGAGATGACCGCCGGCCGCCTTTCCTCGTCCCGCGCCACACCAATGTTGGCCGGCTCACGACGGCTTGGCGCCGGTGCGGGGAAGCGACCGATCGAACGACCGAGGCGGGCCGGAGCGGGACGATCTGGCCGACCAAAGGCGCCCTCTATCCGCCCCTCGTCCCCTTCGGCCCGAGGTCCTCTTTCTCACGCGGAGGGTGACAGTTTCATATGCGCGCCACCTATCGGCTTCGCGGAGGATGACAACCTTATGGAGGCACCATCTATCTGTTTTATATATAGTTCTGTCATCCTCTGCGCAGGCAGAGGACCTCGGGCAGGACGTCTACCACGCCGACACGCCGGCCGGTAAAGCCTATATCAAGCTGACACTGAGAGCCGATGGCGCACCGGTGATACAGTTCAAGGAGTTGGAACCATGAGCCGAGTTTGCCTTAGCTGCGATGCCGGCGCGGACATGGTGCCGTTTATCGGCGAGACGCATCAGGTCGACTATCGCGGCACCATGGTCGAGGTCGAACGTCTCTCGGGTTTCCGGTGCCCTGTTTGCGGCGAGATCGAATTTGACGCCGACAGCGCCGAACGCTACGCGGCGGCCGGCGATGCGCTGGTGCTGGCGGCGCGCCGAGCCGACGGCGAGGAACTGCGCCGCATCCGCAAGAAGCTGAAGCTCAACCAGGTGGAAGCCTCCAGGCTCACCGGTGGCGGCCACAATGCCTTCTCGCGCTACGAGACCGGAAAGGTCATCCCCGCGCCGGCCGTCGTCAACCTGTTCCGTCTGCTCGATCGCCATCCCGAGGAAGTCGAGAGGCTGAAGCGAGCTTAGGTCTGCCTCGCGGCGCATCGATCCTGTCGGACCCGTTGGCATCAGCCCCAGGAGCCGCACGCGTCAGCCCTACCGGCCATGCTTCTGAACGAAAGAGCCGACGATCGGCGCCGCGATGACCGCCACGGCGGCCCAGAGGAGCGCCCATTTCATGCCGTTGCGACGGCTGCGACGGGCTTTCTGCGGCGTTGGCTGGTGCATTTTGAACCATGGCGGCCTGAGACCGCCCCCCTATGTCAACACGCGTTGCCGAGTATGCCTCCTGGCGTTTCAGGGGCACAAATGCTTTCTCTGGCGTGGCACGTTGCTCACGTCCGTGCGGACAGAGGCGCCCGATATCTGCCCCTTGCCCCCTTCGGCCCGAGGTCCTCGCATGAGAAGGGGACCTCGGGCAGGATAGAGCAGTCGGCGAATATCGGTTTCCCGCTCCCGCACCCAAAAACCGCACCATCGTCCAAGCTGCCCCCGGAGCCATCTTCCCGGCCGTGAGCGCACCCGCCGATCAGGCTGACACCTCCCGATCGAACAGCGACCGCTCATCTTGGAAATGCTCCAGCAGGGGAGCCCCCGTGGCGGGTGAGCTTCACTATGGACGCTGGCGGCCGCGGCCCCTCAGGCCATCGTCCACAGCTGGAACAGCAGCCCGAAGGCAAAGGAACCCACAACCGACAGGCCAATATAGAGCGCAAAGACCCGCGGTTTGACCAATGCCCAGACGGCCATCGCCGCCGGGATCGAGGTGACGCCGCCGGCGACCAGGAACGCCATGCCGGCGCCCGGTGCCATGCCCTGATCAATCAGCCCGCCGACAAGCGGCAGCGCTGCATAGCCGTTCAGGTAGGCCGGCACGCCCACCAGCGTCGCGGTCACGATGGGCAGCAGCCCCTCGCCGCCAAGCGCTGCCGTCACCATCTCGGTCGGCACCCACGCCAGCATCAGGCTTTCGAGGATGAAGGCCAGCGTCAGCCACTTGGCGAGGAACACGGTTGTGGTCAGCGCCGTCCTGGCAAATCTGGCGCGACGCTCGGGCTGGTCCCAGAAGCGCCAGGCAACGGGCTTGGGTGCCCGCACCCGCGCGCCGCCGCAGCCACCATTGCCGATGCCCTCGCGCAACGGATCGGCCAGCGCGCCGTTGCGCGACAGCATGAGCACGACCAGCCCGCCGAACACGCCAAGCCCGACCGCCGCGATGGTCTTGGCCACCGCGAATTCCACGCCGAGCACGCCCGCGGTCAGCACGAACATCGACGGGTCCATGATCGGCGACGCCAGCCAGAAGGCCATCACGGCCGACAGCGGCACGCCCATGGCAAGGAGCGCCGCGATCAGCGGGATCACCCCGCAGGAACAGAAGGGCGAGACGCCGCCGGCCAGCGCTGCCAGCCCGATCATCAGAACCGGCGCTCCGGTAAAGGCCCTGGCGATCAGGTTGTCCGCCCCGGTGGCGCCCGCCCAGGCGGCGATGGCGATCGACAGCACCAGAAACGGCGCCGTGTTCAAAAGCGCCTGGCCCGCGAACAGCGCACTGCTTGACGCCTGAGCCGGATCGACCACTGCGAGCGCCACAAGGATCAGCGCCGAGGTGAGCCATACCCGCTGCTCCCGCCAGAGATGCCTCAGCGTCGACCGGAGGCCAGGAGAGGAAAGGGCTGCGTCCGTCATAACTAAATCTCCGGATTTACGGTTGTTTTTGGGCAAGAAAAATCGGCAGGATGCGTCATGCGGCATGCTCCGCCGGCTGAACCGTCACGCCGGAACAGCATTCCGACGTCAGAAAGCCGAGCACGCGTCGCACCGCAGCGAAATCGACGCGGTTGAACACCTCGCGCCCCTGCTTGTCCTGCACCACCAGCCCTGCATCGACCAGCGTCGACAGGTGATGGGCGAGCGTCGAGGGGGCGAGGCCGAGATGGTCGCCGATATCGCCGACCCGCAGCCCCTCGTCCCCCGCCTTCACCAGCAGGCGAAAGATCGAGAGACGGGCATCATGGCCAAGGGCGGCGAGCGCGCGGGCGTAGGGGCTTGTCGTGGTCATATCGCATAAAATAACCAAAATCCTAGTTTTGTAAATGGTTTTCTGGCAGATGCTCCGCTCGCCTCGCCCGCGCGTCTCGGTGGCGGCAGACCGCAACCGGCATCGACCGCGGCGCCGTCGCCTTCGATCAAGGCGGACCAGATCCCCTCGATCGCCAAGGCCGCATACGCGCCATCTGCTTGTTTCCTGTATATAAATTGTCATCCCCGCGTGAGAAGGGGACCTCAGGCAGGATAGAGCAGTCGGCGAATATCGGTCTCCCGCTCCGGCTAGCCACCGCAGCGCGCCATCAAGGGTCCGCCCCTCGGTGAGGACACCCATCGGCACCCCAGCGTAGCGGCGTTGGGAAAAGGCGAGCACCAAGCACTCAGCCCATCATCTTGGCAGAGCCATCAGATGGTAGTAATCTTTACTACCAAATAGACAGGAGGCGGTGATGCCGAACGTTGAAAAGATGAGCCTGGCGTTGACAACCCAGCAGGCCGCGATGATGCGGGACGCCGTCAGCACCGGCGCCTATGCAACCACCAGCGAAATCGTCCGCGAAGCCATGCGGGATTGGGAATCCAAATGGCTTGCCCGGAGCGAAGAGATCCGGCGCCTCAGGGCATTGTGGGACGAAGGCAAGGCCAGCGGCCCTGCCGAGCCGGTCGACTTCAAGGAATTGCGGGAAGAGGCCCAGGCCAAGCTCAAGGGCGCCTCCCGACATGGCGCCTAAGCTCATCTGGACGCCGCAGGCGAGAGCCGACCTCATCGATATCTATCTGACGATCGGCATCGAGCAACCCACCGCCGCCGAGCGATATCTGACACGAATGTGCGTCTCTAAGAATCACATCTTGCAGCCAATGCGAATCCCCGCCGCGCCGAAAAAATCAAAAAACTTCAGCGCCAACTATGCCAACGCTGCTCTCCGAAGCTTCTCGTCAAAATGTGGCAATCGGAGATGTGTGCATGCCGTAGCGCCTGCGCGGGGACCTCAGGCAGGATGAGGCGGGCGGCCACTATCGGTCTCCCCTCCCCCCCAACAGCAAACCGCCCCCAGGCACCTCAGCCTGAGAGCGGGTCCCATTTCCCATAGCGCGGGCTACGCCCTCACTTGGTCAGCTTGAAGCCGGGCACCAGGATGACCTTCAGCAGCTCGGTCGGGGTTGCCTTGGCGTCTTCGGCGGCGGCCTTCAGGCGGTCGGTGGCGCTGGCCGCGATGCCGGCGTCGGCCAGCCGCTTGATCACCTCGTCGGACGGCAGCGCCAGTTCGGTCGCCACTTGGGCGATGGTCTTGGCGCCGAAGCCGGCGCCTTCGAAGCGCTGGTCGACCAGGTCGGGCGTCCAGGCGGCGCTGGCGTCGACCGGCGCCGGAACGACCGACGGCACGCGTTTGCCCACCTCCACCCAGATCTCCGCCGGGGTGACGCCGTTGCGGTCGGCGATCCGCCGCAGCGTGTCGGCCGTCGTGTCCACCGTGAAGCCGGCGTCGCGGATGGCGCCGATGATGGCGCCCACCGGCGTCGCCGTGCGCAGGGCCATGGTGTCGAGGCTCGCCTCCTCGGCGTGGCCGAACGGCGGCTCCATGCTGGCATCGACCGACCACGACGCCTTGATGGCGGCGCTGAGATCGAGCACTGAGGTGAAGGGCGGCACGCCCCACAAGGTGCCCGCCACCAGCACGACCAGCAGCGCGCCGGCCACCGGCGCTTCCGGCCGGATCGACACGCGCCGCTGCAACCGGTGCCTCAGGTAGGCCACGAACTGCCGCCAGTTGAACCACAGATGTACGAAGCCGGCGATCAGGAACAGCAGGCTGGAGGTGACGTGGATCGCCCCCCACTGTTCCTTGGTCAGGCCGCCGAGCGACCAGTCGACCCAGTAGGCCAGCCGGCCCTCCGGCGTCGTGAACAGCATCAGCCCGGTGACCCCCATGATCAGGAAGCCGCCGGTGGTCATCATCGAAGTCATGGCTCGCCAGCTGAAGCGCTGGCCACTCGTCAGGTCCGTCATGATTGCCCCCAGCCCCGGCTCATCGCTCAGCCGGCCGAATTCCGCGGAACTCCGGCCGATCTCGGCAGGCATGAGCGCCCCTACCGTGTGAGCGCACTGTCCGTCAGGACCATTACATTTGCAATAACGAATATACGAATAATATGTATCAAGGCGTCGCGTCTTCGCATCCGCCGCTCGGCCCGATCGACAGGCGTCGGCGCCGGGAAACGCCGCGCCCGCGTCTGGCGAGCCGGGTTGCCAGCCGGTCGGCAAATACCCTGACGATGCAAGTTGATACACCTGTCGGTGCCGCTGGCCGCGCCATCGACGCGATGGGAGAGGCCTCCGTCACGCCGCCGCCTTGTGCTCCTGCCGCGCGGCCTCCCACACCTCGCGCGCCGCGTCGGCGTTGAGGGCGGCGATCGCCAGGCCGACGATCAGGTCGGGCCAGGCCGAGCGCCACAGGAAGGCGGTGACGAGCCCGGCGCCGATGATCGCCAGATTGGCCGCCGTGTCGTTGCGGGCCGACAGGAAAGCCGCCGTGCCGAGGCTGCCGCCGTGGTGGCGGACGCGGGCGAGCAGCAGCGCGCAGCCAAGGTTGACGACGAGCGCCCCGACCCCGGCCAGCGACAGCGCCAGCGGCTCCGGCGCGATCGGCAGGGCGAACTTCTGCCACGCCGTCCACAGCGTGGCGAGGCCCGGCACCAGCAGGATGACGGCCAGCGTCATTCCGACGCGGGCTCGCGCCCGGGCCGACCAGCCGAGCGCCATCAGGATGAGCAGGTTGACCGAGGTATCCTCGAGGAAATCCACCGAGTCGGCGAACAGCGACACCGAACCGATGGCCACGGCCACCGCGAACTCGACGCCGAAATAGCCGAGATTGGCCAGCGCGACGATCAGCGCCGCCCGGCGCAGCGGGGTGTTTGCCGCCTCGGTCATGCCCATGCCTCCGTCCGGCTCGATCTACCAACGCCACGGCGTCTCATATGCGCCTCTCGCCCTTTTCGGCCTGATATCCTCTGCCTTCGCAGAAGATGACAGTTTTATACAATGAAAACAGATACATAATCTATCCCCGCGCAGGCGGGGACCTCAGGCAGGATAAAGCGGGTGGTTCAGATCAATCTCCCAACACCGCTCGCTAGGCTCACCAGCCTATTCGCCCGCCTTGCCCAGCACGTCCTCCACCAGCCCCGCCACATAGTCCGCCTGCGGCGGCGTGCGGCTGAACAGGATGCGGTAGATCACCGGCGCGATCACCTTGTCCATCAGCACGCCGGTGTCAGGCGGCGTATCCCCCTTGGCGAGTGCCCTGGCGCGGATGACGTCGAGCTGCTGGCCGGTATAGGCCGAACAGACGCAGGCATTGTCCGTCCGGTCGGCCGAGAGCACGTCGCGCATCATGGCGCGGCCGGGGTCGGAGGCCATTTCCTCGGCATATTGCACGAGCCACCCCTTGAGATCGGCACGCCAATCGCCGCTATCGTCAGGCTCGGCATCGGGGCGCAGCCGTTTGACGGCGACGTCGGACAGCAGCTGCGCCAGGCTGCCCCAGCGCCGGTAGATGGTCGACGGCGTCACGCCGGCCCGCGCCGCGATCGCCGGCACGGTCGGCTCGGCGGGCTCGCCCTCTTGCGTCAGGTCGTCCACCGCCTTGAACACCGCCGCCTGGATGCGGGCGGCGCGGCCGCCGGGGCGCGGTTGAGGTCCCTTGCCGATATCCGCTTGTTTTTGATCCATTTTCTTGAGGCGCTCCCAACCAGACGCAGCCCGCCGGCGTC